>DGYMI06202__coassemble_921_pt1 | contig 267200 bp, 192 predicted proteins | sample DGYMI06202__metabat2_high_PE_015 | metagenome-assembled genome bin DGYMI06202 | reverse complement strand
CGACCAGCACCACCACCCCCCGACCCACTCACCCACACCAAACAGCGAAAGGCCTCTTTTTGATGCACGGTGCTGGTGCGCCATATGGACCTGACGGGGGCGGGCAATCACGAAAAAACCATATACGTCCGCATGGGGCTGAGCAGCCGGAAAACGTTGCGATGATGCGGCAACACGCGGATGTAGTACAAGGTTGCAGTCGGTGATGGTTGTTCTAGAATGAACCGCGTTTGCGAATCCGAACAGGGGGTTCGGCCGGGAGAAGAGCCGGTGACGGGACTACTCGAAACACGACGGACGTGAATCGTAGCGGCCGCGGAATGGCCGCACCACAAAACCGAAACCGAAAACCAAGCAAACACAATCCAAGAGTCAGCCGGTGACCGTCGAACGAGACGGTGGCGTAGCCATGCCACCGGATTCTGCGCGGACGTGTCCGTCCAGCGGCGCCGACGCCTTGCGGATTGCCTACCTACCACAGGAGTGAGGGTTCCCATACCATGTATGTCGATCCGAACCGCAACCAGCAGTCCAGCAACCTCCGTTGGATCCTGCCGTACTGCAAACCCGACCTGCCACGCGTGCTCGGCGCGGTGCTGCTGTTCATCGTCAATGACACGATGGCGCTGATCATCCCGCTGATCACCGGTGTGATCGTGGACCAGGTCATCACCGGCGGCCACGCCGACATGCTGACACGGCTGTGCCTGATCATGATCGTGTTCACGCTGATCCGCGTGGGCTCCCGCTACGGCTACCAGATGTTCATGGAGCGTTTCGGGCAGAACACCATCTTCCGTCTGGTCTCCGACCAGTACGAGAAGCTGCACCAGCTCGACTTCACCTACTTCAACCACACCCGCGTCGGCGACATCATGAGCCGCATGACTTCCGACACGGACGCGATGCGCCACTTCCTGTCCTGGACCACCTACAACATCCTCGACTGCGTGGTGATGTTCGTCGGCGCGATCTGCGTGATGTTCGCCATCGACTGGCGACTCGCCCTCGCGCTGGCCTGCGTGACGCCGTTCATCTGGATCTTCGCCCGCCAGCTGTCCAGCCATGCGCGGCCGCTGTTCCTCGACATCCGCAACTCCCTGGCCTCGCTCAACTCCATGGTGGAGGAGAACATCGAAGGCAACCGCGTGGTCAAGGCCTTCGTGCGCGAGGATCATGAGACCGAGAAGTTCGACGAGCGCAACGACGACTACATGCGCAAGAACATGGCGCAGGCCTACAACTCCCGCCGCTACCTGCCATGGCTGGACGGCTGCTCGTTCTCCCTGCAGCTGATCACGCTGGTGTTCGGCGGCTGGCTTGTGATCAACGGATACATGACCCTCGGCAACCTGGTGAGCTTCAACAGCTTCCTGTGGATGATCGACGGCCCGGTGCGCCAGTTCGGCTGGCTGCTCAACGACCTGCAGCGCTTCAACGCCAGCTGCGTGAAGATCCGCCGCCTGCTCACCGCCAAGTCGCGCATCGTGGAGAAGCCCGACGCGGAGGAATCGGTCAAGCAGGCCGTGACCATCCAAAGCCAGGTCGGCCAGCAGCGCGCGGCCGCCCCCGACCGCATCAGCGGCGAGATCCGGTTCGACCACGTCAGCTTCGCGTTCCCCGACGACCCGAACACCCCGATCCTCAAGGACATCGACTTCTTCGTGCCCGCGGGCACCAAACTCGGCATCCTCGGCGAAACCGGCGCGGGCAAGTCCACGCTCGTCAACCTCATCTCCCGGTTCTACGACCCGACCGTCGGTCACGTCGTCATCGACGGCATCGACGCGCGCGACTGGCCGCTGACCACCCTGCGCTCGCAGGTGTGCGTCGTCGCGCAGGACACGTTCCTGTTCTCCGACACCATCGGCGGCAACATCGCCTTCGGCGCCGGCAGCAACCGCGACGAGAACTACATCCGCCGCATGGCCGCCATCGCCGGCGCGGATGGGTTCATCCGCTCGATGCCGGAAGGCTACAACACCGTCGTCGGCGAACGCGGCGTCGGCCTGTCCGGCGGGCAGAAGCAGCGCCTGTCGCTCGCCCGTGCGCTCGCAGACGACCCGGCCATCCTGATCATGGACGACACCACCAGCGCCGTGGACATGGAGACCGAGGCCGAGATCCAGCGGCATCTCAAGGAGATGGGCGGGTCGAAGACCATCATCACCATCGCCCACCGCATCTCCTCGATCAAGGACGCCGACCTGATCCTCGTGCTCGAACACGGGCAGATCGTGGAACGCGGCGACCACGCCAGCCTGGTCAAATCGCACGGCCGGTATTGGGAGATCTACAAGAAACAGCTCGGCATGCAGTCCGGGCGTTCGCAGGGATACGACGAGTAAGGAAGGAGGATTCGACCATGGCACAACGCAATACCTACCGCGAGGACGAGGCGCTCGAGGAGCAGATCAACCTCAAGGATATCCTGCGCATCGGCGCCTATCTGAAGCCCTACAAGGCCGACGTGTTCCGCATCCTGGCCGTCGTGATCTTCATGAGCTGCATCGCCGTGTCCATCCCGTACATGACCAAGATCATGATCGACCAGATCATCCCGGCCGGAGATATGACCGGACTGCTGATCCTGGGCGGTGTGTTCCTGGCGGCGATCGTCGTATTCGAGCTCTGCCTGCGGTATCGCACGGTGGCGATCACGCGCGTGGGCCAGCTGATGCTCAAGGGCATGCGCCGCGACATCTTCACCCACATCCAGACCCTGCCGTTCAGCTACTTCGACTCGCGTCCGCACGGCAAGATCCTGATCCGCGTGGTCAACTACGTGAACACGCTGTCCGACACGCTCTCCTCCGGCCTGATCAACGTGATCTCCGACGTGTTCACGTTCCTGATCACGTTGGTGGTCATGTTCGTGATCGACTGGCGGCTCGCCCTGTTCAGCCTCATCCTGTTCCCGGTGCTCATCATCTGGGTGCGCGTGCTGCAGTACTTCCAGCGCAAGGCCTACCAGAAGCTCTCCAACAAGCAGAGCAACCTGAACGCCTACATCCACGAGTCGATCGCCGGCGTCAAGACCACGCAGACCTTCGCTCAGGAGCAGGCCCAGTACCGGACCTTCCAGGAGCAGTACGCCGACCAGCGCACCGCCTGGATGCACGCGGTGCACATCCAGTTCCTCATGTGGCCCGGCGTGCAGACCATCTCCGTCATGACGATCTCGTTCATCTACTACGTGGGCGTGATGGGATTCGGCGGCGTGAGCGTGACCACCGGCGTGCTCATCGCGTTCGTGGGTTACGCGAACAACTTCTGGAACCCGGTCATCAACATCGGCAACTTCTACAACCAGCTGATCACCTGCTCGGCCTACCTGGAGCGCATCTTCGAGACACTGGACGTGGTGCCGGAGATCCGCAACAAGGAGAACGCCTGCGACCTGCCGCAGATCCGCGGTCGCGTGGACTTCAACGACGTGGTGTTCCGCTACGAGGAGGGTGGCCGCAACATCCTGAACCTGGTGGACTTCCATGTGGAGCCGGGCAGGACGATTGCGCTGGTCGGCCCCACCGGCGCCGGCAAGACCACGATCATCAGCTTGCTCTCCCGGTTCTACGACGTCTCCGAAGGCTCGGTGACGATCGACGGGTACGATGTGCGCGACGTGACGCTCGAATCGCTGCGCCGGCAGATGGGCGTGATGTTGCAGGACACCTTCATCTTCTCCGGCAACGTACGCGAGAACATCCGCTATGGCAAGCTGGACGCCACGGATGAAGAGATCGAGGCTGCGGCCAAGGCCGTGCACGCCCACGAGTTCATCATGGAGCTGCCCGACGGGTACGACACCGTGGTGGAGGAGCGTGGTTCGACGCTGTCCGCCGGCCAACGCCAGCTCATCGCGTTCGCGCGCGTGCTGCTGGCCGATCCGCGCATCCTGATCCTGGACGAGGCCACGTCGAATATCGACACCCGCACCGAGGAGGCGCTGCAGGCGGGCCTGAACCACCTGCTCAAGGGGCGTACCTCGTTCATCATCGCGCACCGTCTGTCCACGATCGAGAACGCGGACGAGATCTTCTACATCGACCACGGGCAGATCATGGAACACGGTTCGCATGACGAGCTGTTGGCGCAGAAGGGCGCGTACTACCGCCTGTACGAATCGCAGTACGCGATGATCCGCGCCGCGCACAACGCGGATCTGTGAGCCTCGGCCCCTGCTGGAACGGAACATCGCTTCAGTGGGCGGATGATGGCTTCAGTGGGCGCCTCGCGGGGGATTTCCTCCGCGAGGCGCCTTGATATTGCAAGGATTAACGGGCTGGGTCTCGGCTGTGGGGCGCCCACTGAAGCGTCAACCCGCCCAGTGAAGGAAGATTGAGGGCGGAAGGAGACGCGTTGCTGGCGAGGGACTTTGGCCGCTCCGGTTCGATTTCGCCAGTTGTGGAACGAGGCGAGATTAACACCTACCGTTATCCGAATATGCCGTGATGTTCGAAGAATCGGGTCTGAATCATTTGTAAAATCCAGTCTGACTAATTCGAAAAAGCCTTAGTGAATCATTCGAAAAAACCATAGTACAATAGTTGAAAAAGCAAGTTTGCATTGTTCTCATGTGTAGGATGTGCGCTAGGAGCCACCCGGTGCGCGCAGTCGTGGCAAGGGAGGGGTCATGTCGGAGTCATATGTTCCGCGCATCGTGGACGCTGCTGTCCGTGACTATCTTGAAGCGTTTCCGGCGGTCTGCATCGAGGGGCCGAAATGGTGCGGCAAAACCACAACGGCCAGTCAGCATGCGGCTTCGCAGTTCAGCCTTGCTGACCCCTCTGGCAGCTTCCGTAACCGGAGTATCGCGCAGCTTGATCCCGCGCTTGCGTTGGAAGGTGCGGAGCCGCGGTTGATTGACGAATGGCAGGAAGCTCCCGCATTGTGGGATGCTGTGCGGTTCGAGTGCGATAGAAGTGTGGGGCACGGGCGTTTCTTGCTGACTGGATCGGCCACGCCGAGAGCGGCGCAACGGCCGATGCACAGCGGTGCCGGGCGCATTGCCCGGCTGCACATGTCATCCATGACATTGATGGAGCAAGGAGTGTCCTGCGGCAAAGTTTCGTTACGAGGATTGTTCGCAGGCGAATCATATACGGCGAATTCCAGCCTTGACCTGGAGAGGATAGCTTCTCTTGTGGTGCGCGGCGGATGGCCCGCGAATCTGGGGATGGACGATTACCACGCCGAATTGACGGCCCGCAGCTATCTTGACGCTGTGGCGGATGACGACTTGTCTGCGGTCGACGGCGCGGCACGTGATCCTGCGAGGATCCGTCGGGTGCTGACCTCACTGGGACGCAACGAGGCTACGTTGTCCAGCAAGGCAGCGTTGCTGCGGGATACCGCCGAATATCTACCCGAGGACGCCGAGGGCAAAGGTGTCAAGCGCAGGGGAGGACGCGGCCCGGTTGCATTGTCCGAAACGACGCTGGACGACTATCTGGGTGCGTTGAACCGTATGCACGTTATTGAGGACATCCCTGCATGGCGGCCTGCCCTGCGTTCGCCGGTGCGCATCCGCGCGGCCATGAAACGGCATCTGGCCGACCCTTCGCTGGCTGCGGCGGCTATCGGCGGTACCGCGGAAACGTTGCGGACCGATCCGAAGACGTTGGGGTTCCTGTTCGAATCATTGGTGACGCATGATGTGCTGGTATATGCCCGTGCCATGGATGCGCAGGTGATGCACTACCGGGATGATTCTGGTCTGGAAGTGGATCTGATCGTGGAGATGCGGGACGGGACGTGGGGTGCGTTCGAGGTGAAGCTGGGCGCCGTGCAGATTGATGAGGGAGCCGCCAATGTGCTGCGGCTTGATCGTAAGATGAGCGAACGGGGGCAGCGTCCTGCTTCGGTGAAGGCCGTCATCGTGGGGGTGGGGAGCTTCGCATACCGTCGCGACGATGGCGTGCAGGTTATTCCACTGGATACGTTGGGCGTGTGAGCGGCACTGATAGGTGTACGACGCCCATGGGTTCGCGCATTCGGCATACGCCGAGGACGGCGGTGTAGACTGAGCGGGAATGCATACGGTCACCATGGTGGGATGGAGGTGCTCGATGTCGGAGCGGAACGACGATGATATGGCCGGTACGTCAGATGGCGCCGAACGCCACGATGATCCCGGTGCGCGCGAGGGCATCGTCTTTACCGAAGAGCAGCGGGAGGCGCTGGCCGGGCTGGCCAGCGAGAACACCTACGCCAAGCAGTCGAAATGGCAGACGTTGCGCGAACTGCCGATGAAGGACAAGTGGCCGTTCTTTGCCCAGCATTTCCTCGGTGCCACCGTGGCCATTGTGGCGGCCGTGGTGGCGGTGATTGCGTTCGTGGTGAATCTGGTCACCCAGCCGCCGGATCCGCTGCTGTACATCGCCGGCGTGAATATGTCGCAGGAATACACCGAACCGATGGAGGCTTTGGAACAGCGGTTCGTGGCCGATGCCGAGCTGGACTCCGAGCTGGTCACCTACGATGCGAACTTCACCATCACCGAAACCGGCGTGAGCGGCGGCATGGTGGACGGCAGCTCGCGGTTGTTCACGATGGCCTCCGTCGGACAGGTGAACACCATCATCACCGACGAGGAGACGTTCCGTGAGTTGTGTCAGCGTGGATTGACGTCCGCGCTGGAGGAGGTGCTGCCCGCGGACCGGATTGAGGCGTTCGAGTCGGCGGGGATCACGGTCGATTCCGGTGTGAAGGATGCGCAGGGCGATCGGTTGCCGCTCAAGGGACTCGACCTGGACCGTTCCGCCGAATGGACGGCGGCCGGCGCCCTGCCCGAAGACGCGGTGCTGTGCTTTTCCAACGTGCAGGAGACCGGCGTGGAATACCCGCGGGCGTTCGTGGAATTCCTCGATTTCGCCTGATTTCGACGACTGGTACCACATCCGTGGCTACAGTCCACCGCATCGACGATTTGTCCACCTGCTGCCGGTGGCCATGTTCGCTATCGTGGACGGCATCCCATGCCGGAATATGATGCGCGAACCGATGCATCCGCGCCCGGAATGCACCTGTAAGGAAGGAAACCCCATGCAAGAGCACAACGCACAACACAGCCGTCCGCTGGGGGTGTCCCGCGTCACCGTGACCGACGCGTTCTGGCACACCGAACAGGAGCTGGTGCGCACCGCGGTCATCCCCTTCCAGTGGGACGCGCTGAACGACAACGTGCCCGGTGCCGCCCCCAGCTACTGCATGCACAACTTCAAGGCTGCCGCGCGCCAGAACGCGTCCAAGGCCGCCCAGGGCAAGGCGTTCGTGCCCCCGACCTACACGTTCCGTGGCTTCGAGGCGCTGCCGGAGGATCCCGCGCACCCCGATCCGGACGCGTTCTATGGCTTCGTGTTCCAGGACTCCGACTTCTCCAAGTGGATCGAAGCGGTCGGCTACAGCCTGGCGCAGCACCCCGATCCCGAACTCGAGGCCACTGCCGACGCCGCCATCGACATCGTCTGCAACGCCCAGTTGGACAACGGCTACCTGGACACTTACTACATCCTCAACGGCATGGACCGCGCGTTCACCAACCTGAAGGACCACCACGAACTGTACTGCCTGGGGCATCTGGTCGAGGGCGCCGTGGCCTACTACCAGGGCACCGGCAAAGACAAGCTGCTCAAGGCCGCCTGCCGTTACGCCGACTACGTGGACTCCGTTTTCGGACGCGACGAGGGCAAGCTGCGCGGCTATCCGGGGCATGAGATCGCCGAGATGGCGCTTGTGCGGCTGTACGAGACCACCGGTGAACGCCGGTATCTGGACCTGGCGCGCTACTTCGTCACCGAACGCGGACGCTCGCCGCTGTATTTCGAGATGGAGGACTGCCGGCGCGCCGAACTCGACGGCACGGCGGTCGAACCGAACACGAACCTGCCCAAGCCGTACGCCTACTATCAGGCGCACGAGCCGGTCGTCGAGCAGACTGAGGCCGTCGGGCATGCGGTGCGTGCCGCCTACTTCTACTCGGGCGTGGCCGACGTGGCCCGCCTGACCGGTGACTCCGACCTGCTGGCCGCCTGCGATCGGCTGTGGCGCAACATCGTGGACCGCAAGCTGTACATCACCGGCGGCATCGGCGGCACGCACATCGGCGAATCGTTCTCCTTCGACTACGACCTGCCGAACGACACCGCGTATTCGGAGACCTGCGCGGCGATCGCGCTCGCGTTCTTCGCCCGCCGCATGCTGCAGATCCGCCCGGTGTCGGAATATGCGGACGTCATGGAGCTGGCCCTGTACAACACCGTGCTGGCGGGCATGGCGATGGACGGCAAGAGCTTCTTCTATGTGAACCCGTTGGAGGTGGACCCGACCGCCTGCCATCGCGACGAGCGCAAGTTTCACGTGAAATCCGTGCGTCAGAAATGGTTCGGATGCGCCTGCTGCCCGCCGAACATCGCCCGCATCGTCGAGTCGATCCAGCAGTACGCCACTACGGTGAGCGACGATTCGTCCACCCTGTACATCCACCTGTACATGGGCGGTGAGGCGACGGTCGAGCTTGGCGGCCGGGACGTGACGCTGGTGATGGATGCGAACCTGCCGTGGCAGGGCGACGGCCGTGCGGTGGTGCGGATTACGGACGGTGCCGACTCGCCGGACGAAGCGGACACGTCGGTTTCCGCGACGTTGGCCTTCCGCCTGCCGGCCTGGGCGGGCGGCGAGGCGGCGGCCGACGCGATTCGCGTCGAGGGTGCCGCCGGCAGCCGCCTCTCGCGCGAGGTGCGTGACGGCTACCTGTACCTCACCGGCGAATGGCGGGATGGCGATACGGTGACGTTCGACTTCCCGATGCCGGTGCGGATGCTCGCCGCGAACCCGAATGTGCGCGAGGACGCCGGCAAGGTGGCGTTCATGCGCGGACCGGTGACGTACTGCGCCGAGGGTATCGATAATGGCGCGGCGTTGCACCTGTTGCACGTGGACGCTGCGGCGGTCGCGGCCGACCCGGACGCGGTGCGCATCGAGCGGACCGGGTTCCACGCCGGAGCCGAAGGTCTGGATGAGCGAGGAACCGGCGAGGTCGAATCCGTCGAGCGTGACATCGTCCGATTGACGGTTCCCGGCTGGCGTGAGTCCGGTGACGTTCGGAGTGTTACCGGCGGCCCGCTGTATGCCGCCTGGCATCCGGCTGAGCGCGAGTCCGCGTCGATCACGCTGATCCCGTACTTCGCATGGGCCAACCGCGGCGAGACCGAGATGACCGTCTGGCTGCGTGTGTGAGCGTATGGCGGTGATGGTTGGGCGGCTGGATGGGCCGGTGGCGTTCCAATCGGTCGGGCGGTTCGTGTCCGGGCCGGGGTGGCGGCATATGCGGCGCACGATGGACCAGCATGAACTGGTGTTTGTGCGCCGGGGTGTGCTGCCGATCCGTGTCGGGGAACGCCGGATGCACATCGCCGCGCATGAGGTGGCGCTGTTCCCGCTTGGTGTGGAACATGCCGGCACCGAGTCCATCACTGCCGACCTGGAGTTCTATTGGATGCATTTCCGATTGCCGGTGTGTGCCGTTGCGCAGGCCGATGCCGGCCGGACGGTTGCGGGGTGTGCCGGCGGCGTGGACACGGCGGCGGAGGTGGGCGCGGGGCATTGTACGGTCGGTGGAAACGGCGATGACGGGTTGCGTCCCATGATGGCCGGCAGTGCGCTGCCGAAGGATGACCGGTATCTTGTCCTGCCTGATCTGGCCGAGGTCGCGAATCCGGATCGACTGTCCGTCATGTTCGCCCAGATGGTCGATCTGTTCGTCGAATTCGGCCCATACCGTAACGCGTACTGCGATTACTTCGCCACCAGCCTGTTGCTGGAGGTCTCGGCGCAGGAGCAGGCGCGGAGATCGGGGCGGACATCGGATTCCGGGCTGGCGGCCATGCGGTCGGTACGCGCATGGCTGAGGGCGAACGCGTATGAGGATGTCACCGTGGCTGGTGTGGCCGAACGGTTCCACTACACGCCCAGTTACCTGACCTCGCTGTACCGGCGGGTGTTCGGCATCGGCGTCGCCGAACAGATCGCCGAATACCGGATCGACCGGGCGCGCGAACTGCTGTCGTCCACCACCAGCCCCGTGACCGATATCGCCGCCGAGGTGGGATACGACGACCCTAAGTATTTCATGCGTGTTTTCAAACGCCGTACCGGCCTGACGCCGACCCAATACCGTGAAGCCTTCCCCGCGCGCCTGTTCAACACGGAGTGAGGCCGGTGGATTCGCGGGCGATGAGGCGGTGGCCGACGATGGCGCGGGAGGCGGGGCGACGGTCTGTGCCATCGGCATGGTGTGTCTCGTCGATGCGCCGGATCAGTTGGCGAAGGTGTCCTCGATCGCCTCGTACTCGGCCTCGGTGATCGGCAGGATCGCGCCGTGGCGCTTCTTGAGCCGGCCGAAGTCGATGTCGTCGGCCGCCGCCCAATCCAGCGGGTCGCGTGACCCCAGATCCGCCGAATGGAACGGCGTGTACCCCTTGCCCTCCGCATACTGATCGCACATCAGGCCGTAGCGCATCGGACGTCCGTTCACCGTCGCCACGTCGTCGTCATTGAACACGAACAGCTCCGGCCCCTCCAGATAGTGCTCCGAATAGCGGCCGTTACCCAACAGATCGGTGAGCGTGCCGACGAAACTCCACTCGTTCGGGTCGTCGGTGCGCAGCACCTCGCGCGCGACCGCGTACGGGTTGCGGGTCCTCTCGATCGTGATCTCGGAATCCTTGGACGCGCGGTACCACCAGCCGTCATCGTCGCGCAGCATGGTGGTGTCGATGATGACGTTCTTGCGGTCGATCCACTTGACCGGGTCGGAGAACGTACGGAAATCGGCGGTGGTGGGTTCTGAAGCGTTCATGGACTCCTTGTGCGGAAACGCGTATATCCCGCCGTCCTGCGCCGGGCGGCGGTGATTGCGGCCAGCGATGCTGATAGTATATCAACCGTAACGGTACAACGTTTTCGTACGGGTCGTCGCCGACCCGCGCCCAAAGGCGATCGGCGCGGCGGAAAGGGGAATCAATGAGCGCAGCAACCAAAGCATGGCGTCCGCCGATGGGCTGGAACAGCTGGGATTCATACGGCACCACCGTCACCGAGGCCGAGGTGCTCGCCAACGCGCGGTTCATGGCCGAACATCTACTGGACGCCGGGTGGGATACGCTCGTCATCGACATCGACTGGTACGACCCGACCGCCCGCGCCCACGGCTACAACGAGAACGCGCCGCTCATCCTCGACGAATACGGCCGGCAGCTGCCCGACCCGCAGCGGTTCCCGTCATCGGCCAACGGCCGCGGTTTCGGGCCGATCGCCGAACAGGTGCACGCGCTCGGCCTGAAACTCGGCGTGCACATGATGCGCGGCATCCCACGCATCGCCGTCGAGAACAACCTGCCGGTGCTCGGTACCGCGTACACGGCCCGCGACATCGCCGACCTCGACCACGTATGCGTCTGGAACCCTGACAACTACGGCCTGAACCAGAACCATCCCGGCGCACAGGCCTGGTACGACGCGCAGATCGACCAGTTCGCCGCCTGGGGACTCGACTTCCTCAAGGTCGACGACATGCAGACCCCGTTCTATGCCGACGAAATCGCCGCCTACCATCGCGCCATCGCCAAAGCCGAAGCCAAATACGGGCGTGAGATCACACTGTCGTTGTCGCCCGGCGGCTGGGTATCCACCGGCTACGTGGACTTCCTGCGCGGCAACGCCGAGATGTGGCGCATCTCCGACGACCTGTGGGACCGCTGGGAGGACATCTACCAGCAGTTCGCACGCCTGGCCCGCTGGGCGCCGTTCCAGACCACCGGCCACTGGGCCGACGCCGACATGCTCCCGCTCGGCCACATCGGCCTGCGCGCCGAGCGCGGCGACGACCGCGACTGCCGCCTGACCCCCGACGAACGCCGCTCATTGCTCGCCCTGTGGTGCATGGGCCGCAGCCCGCTCATGGTCGGCGGCGACCTGCCCACCTCCACGCCTCAGACCATCGCCGCGCTCGCCAATCCCGCGCTGCGTGAGGTCACCGCCGGATCCCGCAACAACCACGAGACCGTGCGCGAGCGGATCTTCGCCAGCTGGGACGACGAGAACTCCTACCGCGGCGAACTCATCGTGTGGGCCGCCGACGCCGCTGACTGGGCAGACGGCACGATGTCCGCGCACGACGGCGGCCACTACGCCGCGCTGTTCTGGACCGGCGACGACGCCTTTGAACTCGGCCGGAACATCGAACTGCAGTCGATCGTGGGACTGGACGAACGCGACGGCCGTTGGACGCTGAGCGACCTGTTCGCCGGCATCGAGGACGGCGCCACGCCCGCCGACGTGCGGATCGAGGGCGAAGGAGCCGACCGCGTGATCCGCGGCACCATCCCGCCCCACGGCGTGCTGTGGATCGCCCTCGATCCCAGGTGATGATGGCCCTGTGGTCGGACGATGAGCTGCGCCGGCCACGGGGCTTCCTGGTGTGGGCTGGATCGGCGTAGCTCAGCCGAGCTCGATGGGGCCAGCGTTTTTAGCATGGATGTGGGCCGGGCCATGTTACCCGGTCGTGCCGTGCTGATATTCGGATGTATGTAAAGCGTGTGATATGGCTTGTCGAAGCATCTGAACGTGTGCGCTGTGTGTCGTCTAAACGTCTGAACGTATGCTCGTTCCTTGACTTGGCGAAGTCATCTCCCTCATGAAATGTGACGATTGATCAAAATCTCCCTCATAAAATGTGGTTTCTGTTCAAAATCTCGCTCATGAAATGTGGTAAACTGCTTAAATCTCACTCATGAAATGTGGGTGGCAGCGAAAGAACATTGCAGGGAGGCCGGTTTCGATGTATTTGCAACGTAAGGTGGACCGATTCCTGGCACAATGGCATGCCGCTGATGATAGAAAGCCTTTGGTCATCAAGGGGCCTCGACAGGTGGGCAAGACGGAATCCATACGGCGATTCGCGAAGCGTCACTATGAGAACGTGGTGGAGATCAACTTCGTCGAAGAGCCGAAGTACCGTGCGATTACCTCCGGCGGGTATGGCGTGCAGGATGTGGTTCGCAATATCTCACTGCTGGATCCCAGCAAGAAACTGGTGCCGAACAAGACGCTGATTTTCTTCGATGAGGTGCAGGACCACCCCGACATCGCCACCACCTTGAAGTTTTTCCATATCGACAAGCGGTTTGACGTCATCTGCAGTGGGTCGATGCTGGGAATCAACTACCAGCGCATTGAGAGCAACAGTGTCGGCTACAAAACCGATTATGAGATGCATTCGCTTGATTTCGAGGAGTTCCTTTGGGCGAAAGGCTACAGTGATGACGTCGTCGAGGGAATGTTCTCGCACTTGGTTGATCTGAAGCCTTTTTCGGATACAGAGATGGACCTGTTCCTTTCCCTGTTTGTTGATTACTGCACGTTGGGAGGCATGCCCGCGGTCGTTGCCGCCTACATAACAAGTGGCACGTTCTCTGACACGCTGCAGATACAGCGACAGCTGGTACTGGACTATCAGGAGGATATCCAGAAATACGCAGTTGGCCTGGACCGTGCAAGAATCCTCAATGTGTTTAAGCACATTCCGATTCAGTTGGCCAAGGACAACAAGAAATTCCAAATCAGCAAGGTTGCTCGTGGGGCACGGTTCAAAGACTATCGCGGTTGCATAGAATGGCTGGAATCGGCTGGCATAGTGAATGTCTGCCACTGTCTGTCGTTTCCCGAATTGCCGCTGAAGGGGAACTATGACGAAAACAAATACAAGATTTATTGCGCAGATAGTGGGTTATTCGTATCCATGCTGGATGATGAGGCGAGCGACGATCTTCGCGCGAATCGTAATCTCGGGGTTTATAAGGGTGCTCTATACGAGAGTATCGCGGCAGAGGCCCTGCGCAAGAGCGGGTATGAGCTGTACTACTACAAACGGGAGAATTCTACGTTGGAGGAGGATTTCTTCGTTCGGACCAGAAACAATCTGGTGCCGGTGGAAGTGAAAGCCCGGAACGGTTCCGCCAAATCCATGCGTACGCTGCTGTCGTCCGATTCGTACCCGGATATTCAATTCGGGATAAAGCTCAGTGCGGGCAATGTGGGTTCCAGCGATGGTCTGCTGACGTTGCCGTATTTTATCACCTTCCTCCTGCGCCGATTGTTGCGGGCATATGATGATGGCGACACGGTCGAACTGTTTGACCGCGGCGTGCGCTGAAGGATGGCGAGCCGACTGCGGATGCCGATACGTAGGTACGTGGCGATTGTGAATCGATGGCGGGCCGGTATGTGTTGTCTGCATATCGGCCCGCCTCGCCAACCAGCCGGACGTCAGATCATGCCGTTCAGGCCGTGATCGGCACCGTTGCGGGCGAACAGCGGGAGTACGTCGAGCGGCGCGTCGACCGTGACAGTCTGCCCTCCGGCGTACTCGGCGCCATCGTGCAGGTTCGTCCACGTCGTCGATTCGTCGCCCGGCAGGTAGACCTCGCGCGAGCGGGCGCCGAGCTCGGTGACAGGAGCGACCAGCAGATCCGGGCCGAACAGGTACTCGTCGGCCATGTCGGCCGCCGCCTCGTCATCCGGGAACTCGTAGAACAGACCGCGGGCGAGCGGCTGTCCGTCGGCGTGGGCCTGCGCGAACAGATCGCGCGTATACGGGCGTAGTGTCTCCCGCACCGCGATGTACTTGCGCACAATCCGTTCGACGTCTTCGCCGTAGCTCCACGGCTCGTTGTCCGCGCCGGTGTGGATGTGGTCGATCGGGTTGCCCTTGCGGTCGAACGTCGGCTTGCCGGGCACCTTGGTGGCGGGCGAACGGTCGCCGTGGTTGCGCATCACCGGTGAGAAGCAGGAGAACTGGCACCAGCGCACGTACAGCTCGCGGAAGTCCGGGTCATCCGGGTTGCCGCCCGCGAACCCGCCCATGTCGGTGGTGAACCACGGGATGCCGGCCATGCCCATATGCACCTGGCAGGTGATCTGCGCCTTGAAGTCGTCGAACGTCGAGTGCACGTCGCCCGACCACACCAGCGAACCGTAGCGCTGTGAGCCGGCCCAGGCGGCGCGGGTCAGGTTCACGATCTCGTTCTCGCGGCCGATCTCCAGCTGCCCGTCGTAGAACGTCTTGTTATACAGCTGCGGGTACACGTTGCCGACCTTGTTCACCGGGCCGATATGGAACAGGTAGTGGTCGTAGTCGTAGTCGCCGCCCCATTCGGGCTCGGCCTCGTCCAGCCAGAACGCGTCCACGCCCAGATCCGTGTAGTTGCGCTTGACCAGGCCCCACACGAAGGCGCGCGCCTCGGGGTTCGTGGCGTCGAAGAACTGGTTATCGCGCGGCCCCCACATGCCTACATCCTTGCCCGAGGTCACGTGCGCCAGGTAGTTGTGGGCGCGCATCTCGTCGTAGTTCTCGGACTCCAGGTCGATCTGCGGCCAGACCGACACCATGAGCTTGATACCCATCTCATGCAGTTCGTCGGCCATGGCCTTCGGGTCGGGCCAGAACTCCTCGTCGAACCGGAAGTCGCCCATCAGCGGCCAGTGGAAGAAGTCGATGACGATCAGGTCGATCGGGATGTTGCGGCGCTTGAACTCGCGGGCGGTCTCGAGCAGTTGCTCCTGGTTCCAGTAGCGCAGCTTGCACTGCCAGAAGCCCAGGCCCCATTCGGGCATGACGGGCGCGTGGCCGGTGGCGTCGGCGTACTGCCGCTCGATCTGCGCCGGGGAGTCGCCGGCGGTGACCCAGTAGTCGATCTGGTCGCAGGCCGCTGCCTGCCACTGCGTGCCGGTTTTGGCGAAGGTGGCGCGGCCGACCGCCGGATTGTGCCACAGGAAGCCGTAGCCCTTCGAGGAGACGACGAACGGCACCGACACCTGCGAGTTGCGGTGCGCCAGTTCCAGGGTCGTGCCCTTGAGGTCCATGACGGGCTGCTGGTATTCGCCCATGCCGTACAGGTGTTCATGCGGGTCGGCGTCGAATGTGACGGTGGTGCGGACGCCGCCGCCGGGCAGCGGCTCGTACTTGCGCGCCTTGAGCCGCAGCGCGCCGCCGTCGTCGGCCTCCTTGAACAGCACGGTGCCGTCGGCGTCGGTGAACGTGAGCTCGCAGCGGCCGTCCCAACGGGGCATGCGCGCGGTCACGGTGATGCCTCCGTTGGTCAGGGAGGCCTGGGAGCCGTCATCGGCGATGACGATGGTCGGTGCGGGGGCGTCGGCGGGCGGCGGCAGCAGCGCCCAGTCGGCGTCGGCGATCGGCTGCATGAAGCGGGCCCGGACGCGGATGCTGTTCGCGCCCCATGGTTCGATACGGACGGTTTCGCCGTCGCCGACCCAGGTCAGGGCGCCGTCGGCGGCGGTGAATGGCGAGGTGATGGTCATGGAAGCTCCTTCGCTGTGTTGGGTGGAATGCGTCCGCGGGTTTATGCGGTCGGGGCGATGCTGCTCCGCCGGGATGCGCGGGATGCATTCCCTGTCGTCACGTGAATTGTAGCGCTAAAATTTCGGTGCGGCAAGCACGTGTGGCTTGGGCGGCGATATCAAGGGGTGCGCCTGCGAATCACAGGCGTTCGCCGCTGCCACGCGATTCGAGCCGGTACCCGAGGGTGATCGTCCGCGGCGGTGCGGTTCCGTCATCCGTGGGGACGTCCGGCCGCTGTCCGATGCGTTCGATGAGCAGATTCAGGCAGACCTCGGCGGCCTGCCTCGGGTCGATGGCCACGCTCGTCAGACCGGGGGAGAGATATCGGCCGTCCTCCACGCCATCGAACCCGATGACCGCCACATCCTGCGGCACGCGGATCCCGGCGTCGGTCAGCGCCGTGAGCGCGCCGATCGCGATCGGGTCGTTCAGACAGCAGACGCCGTCGAAGTCGCGGCGTTCCTCGAGGATGGCCCGCATGCGGCGGTACCCCGCCTCACGCGTCCAGCCGCAGGGGTAGACGTCGTCGGCGCGGTACGGCAGGCCGTTCGACAGTAGTCCTTCGGCCGCACCCCGGATGCGGCGCCGTTCGGAGGTGTCGGCCTCCGCGAACCGTTCCGGCGGCAGATAGCTGCCGCCGAGCGTCAGCACCCTGCGGCAGCCATGCTCGATCAGATGCCGCATCGCCGCCGCCATGCCTTCGGCGCAGGGGGTGAACACGCAGTCGCAGCGCCCTTCCAGGCCGAACCCGTCCAGCAGCACCAGCGGGTGGGTGCGGGCGAAGGTCTCCATCTCGGCGGAGACGGAACTGGGCCAGCAGATGATCGTGCCGTCGCAGATCTGGCTGGTGGCGCTGGACAGCATGCGGCGTTCGAAGTCGTGCGAGAACCGCGTCTGCTGCACGATGACCTGGTATCCGAGCGTCTGGGCCCGGTCGGAGATGGCCGCGGCAAGGGCGGCGGGGAAGATCAGGTCGAAGTCGGCGACGGTCAGACCGATGACGTGGGTGCGTCCCGAACTGAGCTGGCGCGCCGCAAGGTTGGGGTGGTAGCCGAGCTCCTCGGCGGCCGCGATGACCTTGCGAGCCGTTTCCGGGCGCACGACCGTCTTGCCCCGGAGCGCGTTCGACGCCGTCATGCGTGAGACGCCGGCGCGTGCGGCGACATCGTCGAGCGTGACCATGGCGCCTCCTTCCAAACGGCTCCGGCTCCATGGTATATCGCGCCGCCCCGCGGTCCGCGGCGGATGCGGCATGCCGTACGACAATGATTGAATCGATTAGCGTGTTGTGTCGCCGTGGTCTACACTAGGCCGACGATACAACGTTGTCCCGAACGCCGTCGCCATACCGACGCCGCGTCGCGCCGTCGCCGACCGCAGCCCCGACCCGATTCTGCACATCCCCGCAAAGGAGCTCTGATGACCGACACCCTGACCGCAACCGTGGACACCTCCGCCATCCGCCGCATCAGCACCGACCTGTGGGGCATCTTCTTCGAGGACATCTCCTCGTCGGCCGACGGCGGCCTGGCCAGCGAACTCGTCCAGAACGGCGCGTTCGAATACTCTCGCGCCGATCATCCGGATTGGAGTAACTACACGGCGTGGCGCAAGCTGGTGCCATCCGGCTCGTTCGCCACGTTCGGCGTGCGGACCGTGACGTCGGTGGCGGAGGAGAACCCCCATCATGCGCGCATCGAGATCCGTTCCGTGGCGGGCGGCCCGGTCGGCCTAGAGAACACCGGGTTCGACGGCATGGTGTTCCATGCCGGGGAGACCTACCGGTTCTCCATGTGGGCGCGTTCGATGTCCGGCGGCGCGATGCCGGTGCATGTGGCGCTGGCGGGTGACGACGGCGAGTCGGTGGCGGACGCCGAACTGTCCGTGGCCGGCGAATCGTGGACGAAATACGAGACGACGCTGTCCGTTCCCTCCCCGACGACGGCCGCCGATGGGCCGACGGATGGGGGGTCGCGGGGAGTCATCGCGAGGCAGGGCACGCTGCGGGTACTGTTCCAGGATGCCGGCGTGATGGATGTGGATTTCATCTCCTGCGAACCGACGACCACTTACAAGGGGCTGGAGCATTGCCGCCCCGATCTGGTGCAGGCGCTTGACGAGCTGCATCCGCGGTTCATGCGGTTCCCCGGCGGCTGCATCACCCATGGTCTGGGATTGGACAACATGTATCGATGGGAGCGCACGATTGGTCCGGTCGAACACCGCCCCCACAACTTCAACGTCTGGGGCTACCATCAGAGCTTCCGCATCGGCTTCTACGAATACTTCCGCCTTTGCGAGACGATCGGAGCCAAGCCGCTGCCGGTGCTGCCCGCCGGAGTGAGCTGCCAGAACACCAGCCAGGGGCCGGTGCCGATCGCCGACGAGGACATGCCCGGATATATCGATTCCGTGCTGGGGCTGATTGACTTCTGCAATGCGGATCCCGAAACCAACGAGTGGGCGGCGAAGCGCGCCGCAATGGGGCATCCGGAGCCGTTCGGGTTGGAATGCCTCGGCATCGGCAACGAGGACCGGATCGATCCCGTTTTCGAGGACCGGTTCCGTCGTATTTATGACGCGGTGCGTGCCGCGCATCCCGAGATCACCATCGTCGGCACGGTCGGCCCCGACCCGAGCGGCCGCGATTACGACGAGGGATGGCGCATCGCCCGCGAACTGAGAATCCCGATTGTGGACGAACACTCCTACCGTTCGCCCAGCTGGTGGTTCCATCACCTCGACCATTACGACCACGCCGACCGGAATGGTTCGAGGATCTACCTGGGCGAATACGGTTCCTGGGACACGCGGCTGATCAACGGTTTGGCCGAGGCCGCGGTCATGGGCCGGATGGAGGCCAACGGCGACGTGGTGGCGATGGCCTCGTACGCGCCGCTGTTCTGTAAGAACGGCCATAACAGCTGGGACCCCGATCTCATCTACTTCGACAACGAGCGTGTGTTCCCTACCTACAACTATTGGGTGCAGCGCATGTTCGCCACCACCACGGCCGACACGGCATGGCCGGTCGTCGTGGAGGGCGATGTCCTGTTCCGTCGGGAACTGCCACGCACGGTGGGGCTATCCGTCACGGGCGGTGCGAGCGCGGATCTGACGGATATCGTCGTCACCACCGAATCGGGGGAGCGGGTCGAACTGCCGGACATCGCGTATCGCGGCAACGGGCCGGTCGTGACCGGGTTGGCGCTCGAAGCCGACTCGTACACGGTGGACATGACCGTGACCTACCACGAGGGCATGTGGGGCGTGCAGGTGCATACGGGCGACGTGAACGGGCCGGACCACAACGTCGCCTCGTTCGGGCGCAGCTTCGAACTGCAGCTGGTGCGCGAGGGATGCGGATCCACCCTCGCCGGCACCGAGGTCTCGATGGATATGGTGCGTCCGGGCACCGTCTGGCATGCGCGGATCCATGTGGCTGACCGGGGCGCGGACATGGCGTTGGAGATCGACGGCCAGCCGATCGTCGCGGGGCGGGAGGTCGCGGACGAGCCGCGACGCACGGTGTCCGTCGCCCGCGATTCGGCCGGCGGGGTGACCTATCTGCGCGTCGTCAACGCGATGGCCGATCCCGTGTCCGTGGACCTGTCGCAGGTCCTTGACGCGTTGGACGTCCCGGTGGCGTCCCGCGCCGCCGCCACGGCAACGGTATTGACTGCCGACGATCCATATGCGGGCGTCCACGGCGAGGAGGCCCCGACCCGTCCGGTCGAACGGCCGTGTGATCTGGCATCCGGCATGTACGAGGCGCCGGCGTGGTCGTTCACGGTCATTGCGTTGAAGTGATACCCAACTGAGGTTTGCACTACCTCGACTTTCGGAAACGGAGGCAAAGAAAATCAAGGCCTCCTGATTTGAATCGCGAGGTAGTGCGAACCCCCTCCCGGCTACACTGGGGAACCATGAGCAAGCATCACCGCGACCGCAGCTGGGCGCCGGCCCCCGAGCCGCTGCCCGAAGACGCCCGGACCATCGACAACCATACGCATGTCGCCTCCGTCGTCCCCTTCTCCAAGGCGATGAGCCACGAGGCGGAGATGAAGGGGCAGCCGCCGGTTCCCGTCTACAGCGTCAGCGAGCTGCTTGACCAGGCCGCGGCTGTCGGCATCGAAGGCGTCATCGACTCCGGTTGCGAGCTGCCGGATCTGATGACGGCCGTGCAGATGGCCCTGGACCATCCGGGTGTGGTGCACGCGGCTCTGGCCATCCACCCCAACGAGTCGGTGCTGCACGGGCACCGCGGTGTACCCGGGCCGGACGGGTTGGAGCTCAAGTACAAGCCGCATCACGACGTGCCCTTCGACCAGGCGCTCGCCGAGGTGCACCGGCTGGCCGTCGCCTACCCCGAGCAGGTGGTGGCCATCGGCGAGACCGGCATGGACTTCTTCCGCACAGGCGGTTCGGCGCGCGAACTGCAGCGTCAGGCGTTCCGTGACCACATCGCACTCGCCAAGGAGCTGAACCTGCCGATGCAGATCCACGACCGCGACGCGCACCGCGAGGTCATCGAGACGCTGCTGGCGGACGGCGCCCCGGAATTCACCGTGTTCCACAGTTATTCGGGCGACGCGGAAATGGCCAAGGTGGCTCGCGAGCACGGCTGGTACCTGAGCATGTCCGGCACGGTGAGCTACAAGGGCAACGACGGCATCCGTGAGTCGGCGCGCATTGTGGGCCTCGACCATGTGATGGTGGAGACGGACGCGCCGTATCTGGCGCCGATGCCGTACCGCGGACGGACGAACGCGCCGTACATGATCCCCTACACGCTGGCCGCGCTGGCGGACGTGTTCGATCTGCCGGTGGCCGAGGTCGCGCGCGCCACCCGCCGCGTGACCCGCACCGTGTACGGGGTGTGAGCGGTTACCGCAACGCGCTGAGGTCTATCTCGAACGGCATACTTGCCGGCTGCTGCGGCGGCTTGATGAACATCGTCATGTACAACGGCAGATATGTCACATTGCCGTCTTGGCTGAGGTTGCCGTTGCATAGCACGAGTGCGCGGTCAAGATTCCACTCGTGCACGGCCATGACGTTGTCCAGCGCCGTATGTTGAGTCCAGTCCCTGCCTGATTTGACTTCGATGGGCAGCACCGCATTCCCGGTTTGCACCACAAAGTCCACCTCTCCCAGGCGTTTGGTGTGGAAATAATGCAGTGCGAATCCGTTCGCCGCCAGTTCCTGCGCCACCACGTTTTCCGCGATCGCACCCATGTTGATGTCGATCTGACCGTTGAGAATGGCGAACTGCACGTTCTCCATCGACGAGGCGCAGAGCAGGCCCGTATCCGCAAGGAACAGTTTGAACAGGCTGTATTTGCGGTTTGCCTGCAGCGGCACGGTGGGAGCGGTGACGTTGTAGCAGGGCAGGGTCACGCCTGCGTCGGCCAACCAGAGGAAACTGCTGGCGTAGCGGTTTTGGCGTGCGGTCTTGCCAAGGTCCGCGAGGACGAACCGGCGATTGCGGTCGTCGAGCTGTGCGGGCACCGCGTCGAAGATGGCACGTATCTTCGGCATGTCGGTTTTGTCGGCGTATTTCGTGATGTCGATGCGGTAGAGGTCGAGCAGATTGTGCTGCAAATCAACGACCTGGGCTATGTCATGGGTGTCGACGTAGCGTTGCACAATCTCCGGCATGCCTCCGACCACGATATACGACATGAACAGTCGTTGCATGGTGTTGTGTATGGCGTCGCTGACGGGGGTGGCCGTATCGAAATGCTCCCGGAGCATGGTCAGGGTGGACTCGGGTACGCCGTTGGCCAGACAGTATTCGGCAAAGGTCAACGGATACATGCGGAAGGATTCCTCGAAACCCACCGGGTATGAAGGGACCTCCTTCGTTCGCACGCCGAGCAGCGATCCGGTCTCCACGTAATCGAATCGTCCGTCCTCCACGAGGAATTTGATGGCCGTTCGTGCTCGTGGGCATTCTTGTATCTCGTCAAGGAGGACCAGTGTCTCGCCAGGGGGAAGCGTCGCTTTGAGATAGGCGGTGAGATTGGCCGTCACGCTGTCCGCGTCGAGGGCCCCGTCGAAGACGGCGGCGGCTACCGGGTCGGTGAGGAAGTTCAATTCCGCGAGGCGCTTGTAATGTCGGCTTCCGAATTCCCTTACCAGTGTGGTTTTTCCGACCTGGCGTGCGCCGGTGATCATCAGGGCTTTGGTGTGCAGGCCATGTTTTCTGGCCGCGGTATTGCCGGTTCGCCAAGTCTCAAGCTGCTCCCATGCATTGCGGTACAGCATGTTGTCACCTCGCTTGTAACGTTTTTCTGCGTTTGGTGTGTCTCTATTGTAACGTTTTTCCGACGGCGGAGAATGTCTGTTGTAACGTTTTTCGCATACATGGAGGGTGGTTTTGTAACGTTTTTCCGAGGCGAGGCGGATGGGTGTCCGTCTGCCGTCGCGTGGATTCGCGCACGACCAGCTCGTAATCGGCGGTCAGACGCACGGGTGCGTCGTCGGTTTCGACGCCCACGGTGCAGGCGCCGTCGGCGGACGATGGGTTCCCGTCGTCCCGCCGACGGCTTCTTCACATATGGTCGCGGTGTGTTGCCGGAATGTGGAAACCGTTGCGGGACAACGGTTTCCGGGGTCGTCTTCACAATTCGATTCGCAAAAGGTGAAGGAACCGTATAGACTATCCAGCAGTGCAGGGAAGCGGCGTCGAAAATCGGCGCCATTTCTCGTACTAGTGAGAGAAACTCGCGTGCGGGGAAGGTCCCCGGCGATGGAGGATATGTACTATGGCGGAATCACGTCAGCGTGGGTCGTCGCAGAACGAGAAGCAGTCCGGGAAACGTAACGGTGCCTCCCCGGCTAATCGAAATGCCGAGAAACCCGATCAAGCCCTGCTCAGGGCGGATTCATTCACTAACGCGCCGAAGGTCTCGCGCAGCAAGCTGACCAAGGAAGAGCGCGAGGAAATCACCAAGCAGCAGGAGGCCGAACGCAAGGAGGCCGAGAAGCTCGACAAGGTCGCCGCCCGCGGTCCGATCGGCCGTTGGTGGTACAAACTGCAGTCCAGCCCGGACAAGGTCAGCCTGGGCATGGCCATCGTGGCGCTCGGCGTCGTCTACGGCGATATCGGCACCTCGCCCCTGTATACCGCGCAAACCTTCCTGTCCGGTCAGGGCGGCCTGGCCAACACCGGTCGTGAGGCGGTGCTGGGCATGCTGTCGCTTGTGTTCTGGTCGATCACGCTGATCACCACGGTCAAGTACGTGCTGATTGCCATGCGCATCGACAACAACGGTGAAGGCGGCATCTTTGCTCTGTACTCGTTGATTCGCAAATACGGCGCATGGCTCGTCATACCGGCCATGCTCGGCGGCGCGGCCTTCCTGGCGGACTCGGTGCTGACCCCTGCCGTGTCGATTTCGTCCGCGGTCGAAGGCCTGAAGACGTTGCCCGCGTTGGAGCACCTGTTCGCCGAGAACAAGGATCTGACGATGATGATCACCGCGGTGATCATCGTGATCCTGTTCGCCGTGCAGTCGCGCGGCACCGAATCGATCGGCAAGGTCTTCGGCTCGGTGGTGATGGTCTGGTTCGCGTTCCTGGCGATCGTCGGCGTGGTGGCCATCGGCAACGACTGGTCCGTGCTCGCCGCGCTCAACCCGTACTACGGCATCAAGTTCCTGTTCAGCCCGAATAACGCCGCCGGTCTGGCGCTGATGGGCACCGTGTTCCTTTCGACCACCGGCGCCGAGGCGCTGTATTCGGATATGGGCCACGTGGGCCGCGGCAACATCTACTTCACCTGGCCGTTCATCAAGGTGGCCCTGGTGCTCAACTACTTCGGCCAGGGTGCCTGGATGCTGCGCAACCAGAACAACCCCGAACTGGCCGACGCCGAGGGCATCAACCCGTTCTTCCAGATGATGGATCCGAACGTGCGCTACGTGGCCGTCGTGCTGTCGGTCACCGCCGGCATCATCGCCTCCCAGGCGCTGATCACGGGCGCGTTCACCATGGTCTCCGAGGCCACCGGCCTCAACTGGATGCCACATCTGCAGGTTCGTTACCCGGCCCGTACCCGCGGCCAGCTGTACATTCCGGTCGTCAACGTGGTGCTGTGCGTGGCCACGCTGGCCGTGCTGCTGCTGTTCCGCGATTCGGAACATATCTCGGCGGCCTACGGCTTGGCACTGACCATCACGATGATCACCACCACGATCCTGCTGGGCATCTACCTGTGGCACCGCAGCAACAAGTTCGGCGCCGTTGTGTTCACCATCGTGTTCCTGGCGATCCAGGTCCTGTTCTTCGCCGCTTCGATGGCCAAGTTCCTGCATGGCGGCTGGTTCACGCTGCTGCTCACGCTGGCGATTCTCATGGTCATGTACACGTGGAACGAGGGCACCAAGCTGGAGCGCTCGCAGCGTCGGCACATGATGCCGAAGGACTTCCTCCCCGCGCTGGACAAGCTGCACGGCGATAGCCGCATCCACCGGTTCGCGGACAACATCGTCTACCTGACCAGCGATCCGGACCTGAAGCGTCTCGATACGGACATCTTCTTCTCGATCTTCGCCGACCACCCCAAGCGCGCCCGCGCATGGTGGGCGGTGGCCGTCGAGACCACCGACGAGCCGTTCACCCGTGAGTATTCGGTCGAGAGCTTCGGTACCGACTACCTGTTCCGTGTGCGCATCCGGCTCGGCTTCAAGGTCTCGCAGTCCATCCCGGCCTACCTGCATCAGATCATGCACGATCTGGAGAAGACCGGCGAGCTGCCGAACCAGCAGTCGATCTACCCGAAGCTTGACGCCGATCCCGGCATCGGCACCATCCGCTACGTGGTGATCCACAAGGCGCTGATGCCCGAATCGAAGGTCTCCGGCCGTGGCGCCCTCTCGCTGCAGATCAAGTACGCGATCCGCCGCGTGGCCGGTTCCCCGGTCAAGTGGTTCGGCCTGGCGCCGTACAACCCGCTGGTCGAGGTGCAGCCGCTGTTCGTGTCCACGCGCCGCCCGCCGCGCCTGACCCGCGTGGCCAGCCAGGCGCCCAAGCGCGAGGGCTGAGCCGGCAGGCCGAACAGCCGGTGCGAGCCGGGTGGCCTAATGGCATGTCAGGGGGCCGCGAACCGTCATCGTACGGTTCGCGGCCTTTGCATATGCGAATGATGCAGAGTGGGCGGTACTGCTTGTGAATGTAGCGGGTGGACGGGTGACGTGGTTGATGCCTTTTGCCGTATGTTCACGGTGGCTATGCGTCGGATGGGACTGTAATTCGACTTCTTGGGATCTTTTTTGCTGCAGTGGTGCGCCAAAAGGTCTCAGCCGACTCTGCGACACGCCTTCCGGCAGTCAGTACAAGGTTGTACTACACTGGTGGCTGTCGCACGGATGTCCCCGGTCGCCCGCGCCTCCGCGGTACATCGTTGTATGGATACGTGTCACGTATGCAGAGTGCATGCAGATATGTAGAAAGGAATCCCATGCCCCAGCAGGACCATCTGACCGCACGTCTCGTCGTCGATGACGATTTTGAGGTCGCTCCGGTCAACAATCGTCTGTTCGGTTCGTTCGTCGAGCACCTTGGCCGTTGCGTGTACACCGGCATCTACGAGCCCGACCATCCGACCGCCGACGAACACGGCTTCCGCAAGGACGTCATCGACCTGGTCAAGGAACTCGGCGCCACCACCATCCGCTACCCGGGCGGCAACTTCGTGTCCGGCTACCGCTGGGAGGACGGCGTCGGCCCCAAGCAGGAACGTCCCCGTCGACTCGATCTGGCCTGGCATTCCACCGAAACCAACGAATTCGGCCTGCACGAGATGGCCGAATGGCTTGAGGCCACCGGCGGCAACGAGCTGATGGAGGCCGTCAACCTGGGCACGCGCGGCCTGCAGGAGGCCCTGGACCTGCTGGAGTACGCGAACGTGCCCGGCGGCACCGAGCTGTCGGAACGTCGCCGCGCCAACGGCGCCGACAAGCCGTTCGATATCCGCATGTGGTGCCTGGGCAACGAGATGGACGGCCCGTGGCAGCTCGGCCACAAGTCCGCCGAGGATTACGGCACGCTCGCCGCCTCCGTGGCCGCCGGCATGCGCCAGATCGATCCGGACGTGGAACTGGTGGTGTGCGGCTCCTCCGCCCATGGCATGCCGACCTTCGGCAAGTGGGAGCAGACCGTTCTTGAGAAGACCTACGAGAACGTGAACTTCGTCTCCTGCCACGCCTACTACCAGCCGTTCTTCAAGGAGGACGGCACGCGCGACATGGCCAGCTTCCTGGCCTCCGGCGTGGATATGGACGGCTTCATCAAGGACGTCGCCGCCGTCATCGACGCCACGAAGGCCCACCTGAAGAGCACGCACGACGTGTACATCTCGTTCGATGAATGGAATGTCTGGTACCAGGGTGAGGAGCCGAGCAAGACCCCCGAGGGCATCGGCAACTGGCCGGTGGCCCCGCGTCTGCTGGAGGACATCTACACTGCCGCCGACGCCGTGGTGTTCGGCGATCTGATGATCACGCTGCTCAAGAACGCCGACCGCGTGCGCGCCGCCAGCCTGGCGCAGCTGGTCAATGTCATCGCCCCGATCATGACGGAGCCGGGCGGCCCGGCCTGGCGCCAGACCACGTTCCACCCGTTCTCCGTCACCGCGCGTCTGGCCAAGGGCGGCACCGTGCTGGAGCCGAAGCTGTCCGCCGGCACCGTGGATACGCCGCGCTATGGCGAGGTCGACGGCGTGAACGCCGTGGCCGTGCGCTGTGCCGACGGGTCCCTCGCCGTGTTCGCGGTGAACCGTTCCCTCGAGTCGACCGCCGAGTTCGAGGTCAAGCTGCAGGACGGCGCTGCGCCGGCATCCGTGGAGGCGCAGACGCTGCACGACGACGATCTGTTCGCCGCGAATACGCTCGACGACCAGAACCGTGTGACCCCGCACGCCAACGGGTCGGCCATGTACGATGCCGAGTCCGGCGTGGTCCGCGTCTCTCTGCCGCCGGTGAGCTGGACCGCCCTGCACGTCAAGTGACGCGATGGGCCGCGCGGTCCGTTCTGGAGAAGGACGGATCGCACGGCCCTGCTCCCCGGGCCGGGCGGAAGGGAACGGACCGGCTGGGGAAAACGCGTTATGCTGGAATCAGACGGGCGTTCCGCCTGAACCGTACGGAACATGCCCGATGGTGCGACGAGAGGGGTGCTGTGGCGAAACGGGTGACCATCACCGACGTGGCGCGCGAGACGGGCGTCTCCATCAAGACGGTGTCGAATGTGCTGAACAACACCGGCAGTATGCGCCCGGAGACGCGCCAGCGTGTCCAGGATGCCATCGAACGCCTCGGATACCGCGTTAACGTGTCCGCCCGCGCCATGAAAACCGGCGGCACGAAGCTCATCGGACTGGCCATCACCGATTTCTGCCAGCCGTTCATGCCCTATCTCGCCGACAGCATCGTGGCGGCGGCCCGTTCCCGGGGGTACGCGGTGATCACCGATACCTACAACAGCGCCGGCGGCTTGGCGCAGGCGATCCCGGAGACGAAGAAGCTGGCCGCGGACGGCTGGATCTTCTTCATGGGCTCGCCGATCGTGGACCGCACGATACTGCATCAGCCGTATCCGTTGGTGATTGTGGGCGATTACGATACGCAGGGGCTGGCCGATTGGGTCACGATGCCGAACGTGGAGGCCGTGCGTACCGCGGTGGGGTCGCTGCTGGATTCGGGATGCCGCAGGATCGCGTTGATCGGCGGCACCGCGGAGAACGCGTGCCCGGACGCCGACCGCGAGCCGTTGCCCGAAACCACCAGCACGATGCGTACCCGCGGATATGTGCTGGCCCATGAGGAGCGAGGCCTGCAGGTCGATTGGCGGCTGGTACGTAACGCCACGTGGGTGCAGTCCGGCGGCCGGGACGCCGTGGCTGGACTGCTGGATGATCCGGATGTGCCGCGTCCGGATGCGGTCATGTGCCTGAACGACGCACTCGCCATCGGGGTGATCCATGAGCTGCAGCGGCGTGGTGTGCGCGTGCCGCAGGATATGCAGGTCATCGGGTTCGACAACGTGCCGGATGCCGAGTACTGCATGCCTGGATTGACGACGATCGACCCGCACGTGGACGATTACGCACGGCATGCCGTGGACATGCTGATCGCTCGCATCGAGGGGTCGACGGATCCGTTCCGCACGTATGTGACCTCCTACGATCTGGTGCGTCGTGCCTCGACGTGTTGACGGCCCGGCGTTCGCCTGGACATGGGTCTGTGACGGGCTGCTGTCGCCTCTCCCGTGGCGTATTCCGGGAGAGGCGACATGCGGGCTAGGATCGGAGCAGCACCTCCGTCAGCGCTTGACGGACGGCGCTCGGCATATGCGAATCGGAGCAATCTTCCATGTCTGGCCCGCTGACGTGTTCGAGTGAATCCATCGTGACCAATGCGTCGATGCCGTTCTCCGCTATGGCGGCATAAGCCTGTTCCTTGGTCAGATATCGCATTTCGGCATGCCGAAGGATGTCGAAGACGTCTTCCATGCGGGGATCGGGGGCCATCGTCGTGTCGCCGATGGTGACACGTATCTCGCTGCGGGTGGATACGTCGGCGACCGTTACCTGCAATGTGAGGGTTTCGGCATCATACCGGCGATCCGAATCGACGGATGCGCCGTCGACCTGTACGGATATGTCGCTGTCGGTAATGCCTCGGAACAGGAAATCCCATGTTCTCCGGGCCGGCAGAGCGTGAACGTCTCCCTGGGCTGGCGATACCGTGAGTGCGGATGTGGCGCCGTCCTTGCGCCATCGATAGGTGATCGCGGTGGTCGCCGGGGTGATCTGCCGAGAGTAATGTCCCGAATCCTCCATCAGCGTGAAGTCGCCGTCCGCTCCGGGGAAGACGATGATCTCCAGATGCTGCGGGTTGTCGACGGAGTTGATGGAATCCCCCTCGGACAGGGGCTGCATCGGCACGATGCCGCCGGCCTTCGCGAACACGGGAATTCCGTCGAGCGAACGCCAGACGGTCATGCGCCGTCCGTTGGGCGAAGACGCGCTATACCGGCGCCCGGTGAAGAAGTCGAACCAGTCGCCCTGCGGCAGCCATACGTCGGCCTTGCCCCGTCGGGAGGATCTATCCATCGGTTCCGTGATGGGCGCGGCCAGCAGTTCGGTGCCGAACATGTATTCGTTGGGAACCTGGTATGCGGCGTCGATGTCGGGCGATCCCCAATACATGGGCTCCACCAGGGGAAGGCCTGTCCGGGATGCGCGCCAGTTCATGGTGTGGAGGTACGGAATCATGCGATGGCGCAGGCGGAGCGCATCGTCCATGATCGCACGGATCTCCGGGCGGAAGTTCCATGGTTCCTTGCCGGAGAACGGCGAGCAGGTGGAGTGCAGGCGGTTGATCGGGCTGAACACGCCGAGCTGGTACCATCGGGCCTCCAGCTCCTCGTCGCGGTAGCCGAACATGTGGCCGCCGATGTCATGGCTCCACCAGCCGTAGCCGATGTTCGACGCGGTGGCCGTGAAATACGGCTGGAATCTCAACGACTCCCAGGTCACGATCGTGTCGCCGGAGAAGCCGACCGGATACCGCTGCGAGCCGGGGCCGGCGAACCGGGAGAGGATCAGCGGCCAACGCCCGTCGCGCGCGGAATCGCAGTAGTGCATGTGGTTGAGCGCCCACAGCGGGTCGAGGCCGGGCTGGCGGGTCACGCCGCCCTGCTGCCAGTCGATCCACCAGAAGTCCACGCCCTCGGCCTCCAGGTCGTGGTGCATGTCGAAGTAGGCCCTGACGAAGCGCGGGTCGGTCAGGTCGAACTCGACCGGCTCGCCGCTGTCCGGGGGAATCCCCATCGTTTTCGCCGCTGAAGGATAACAGTCCTCGAACGCGCGGATGCCGTCGCGCGGATGCACGTTCAGGGAGACGTGGCAGCCGCGCTCGTGCAGATCCCCCAGAAAACGTTGCGGATCGGGGATCAGCTTGCGGTTCCAGGTGTAGCCGGTCCAGCCGGAGCCGAAGCGCGGGTCGACGTCGTCCACCAGATGCCAGTCCATGTCGATCACCGAGGTGGTGAACGGGATGCCCTCGGACTTGAACCGATCCATCAATGCTACATACTCTTCGCTTGTGTAGCGGTGGAAACGACTCCACCAGTTGCCCAAGGCGTATCGGGGGAGTAGTGGCGACCTTCCCGAAAGACGGCAGAAATCGGACACCGCATCGGCATAACGGTGGCCGTGCCCGAAGAAGTACAGGTCAATCCCGGCGTTCTTCCGGGGCTTGATGTCACCATTGTCGGCGAATAGGCAGGTGTTCGAATCGTCGAGAACCGACCAGCCGTCGCGGGAGACCACGCCATCGTTCAGGGGAATGGCGCCGTCGGCCCAATCGAGCGTGCGGGCCGTGCCTTTCATGTTGCCCTCCTGCGCATCGCCGAAATGCCAGGTATTGGTTTTGGTGTCTTTCACGCCTTTGACCACGATGCTGAGCCCCTCCTTGCTGAAGGGCCGCATGTCGTAGGTCAGACGTAGCGCGGTCGTTTCCACGGTCAGCAGACCGTCGGCGATCGAGGTGGAATATTCCGGGGGTGTGCCGAAATCGCGGTTGACGGCCATGAGCGTCGCATCATCGTTGAACTCGCCGGTGTCTGACCATTCCAGTCGCAGCAGCGAATCGGAGAGGATTCCGATTCTCCAACAGTTCCCTGAAATGACGCCCTTGCTGTTCGTGAAAGGTTGGGTATTCATACGGATGCACTCCTGTGCTTTCAGTGATTCTGTACCAATAACATAGCATTTCTCAAAGAGAGTTTGCAACCGTGTGCAAAATATGCTATTTTCAAGACAAGAAGATTTTGGTCTTCGTTACAATATGACGCTGCACACGGATTCAAGAATGGATCTTCTGCAGATATCGATCTCAGAGAGGAGATGCCGACAATGACCACTGTCGGAAAAGTGGTGCGCAGGGGGTGGGCGCTCTTCGCACTACCTACAGCGTTGTGTTTCGCGGTGTTCTTCATCGTGCCGCTTGCCATGGGTATCTACCTGAGCTTTACCTCGTTCAGGACGGTGACCGATGCCAAGTGGGTGGGGCTGAAGAATTATGTGGATGCGCTTTCGGATCCCGAATTCGGAGCCGCGCTGTGGCGGTCGGTGCTGTTCACCATCGTGACGACCATCATCGTCAATGTCGTCTCGTTCCTGCTGGCCTATATGTTCACCAAGGCGATGCGCGGGGCGAATCTGTTCCGCTCGGTGTTCTTCATGCCGAACCTCATCGGCGGCATCGTGCTGGGCTATATCTGGCAGCTGCTGTTGAACGGCGTCCTCGCGCTGTGGGACCGTTCCCTGACCACGTCGGCGGTCTATGGCTTCTGGGGCATGGTCATTCTGATGTGCTGGCAGCAGATTGGCTATATGATGGTCATCTACATTGCAGGCTTCCAAAGCCTGCCGACTGATCTGATCGAGGCCGCGCAGGTCGATGGCGCATCGAACGGTCAGATTATGCGCAGGATCATCATCCCGCTGATGATGCCGTCGGTGACGGTGTGCAGCTTCCTGACGGTGGCCAACGGATTCAAGATGTTCGACCAGAACCTGGCCCTGACCAACGGCGCGCCGTCAAACGCATCCGAAATGCTCGCGCTCAACATCTACCGCACCATGTACAGCCGCACCGGATTCGAGGGCGTCGCGCAGTCGAAGGCCGTCATCTTCTTCATCATCGTGGCTGTGGTCGCATTCATCCAGAACCGCATTACGACCAGCAAGGAGGTCGAGGCATGACCGACAAACTCAGGCACGGGCCGCTGTGGACGACCATTTTCGCCATCATCTCGCTGATATGGATCTATCCGATCGCGCTGGTCTTCATCAACTCCTTTAAAAAGCGCGTCTACATCTCCAAGGACGTGTTCAGCCTGCCGACCGGCGACACATTCGTCGGGTTGGAGAATTACGAGCGCGGCATAGAAAAGACGGATATCCTTCCGAGCTTCGGATGGACGATCATACTTACGCTTGGGTCCGTGGCGCTGATCCTGCTGTGCTGCTCCATGTGCGCATGGTGGATCGTCAGGGTCAACAACTGGGTCGCCAAGCTCATGTATCTCGCGTTTATCGCAAGCATGGTGGTGCCCTTCCAGATGGTCATGTTCCCCCTCAGCAAGCTCACCGACACATTGGGCCTCAACACGCCGTGGGGCATGTGGCTGGTGTATCTGGGATTCGGCGCGGGATTGCCGGTGTTCATCTTCACCGGCGTGATTAAGTCGATTCCCTCGGAGATCGAGGAGGCGGCCATGATCGATGGCGCCGGCTCCATCCGCACGTTCTTCACCATCGTCCTGCCGATGATGCGTCCGGCTCTTATCTCCGTGGCGATCCTGGAGACGATGTGGGTGTGGAACGACTTCCTGATGGCCTATCTGTGCCTGGATCTTCAACGGTTCAAGACGCTGTCCATCGCCATCCAGTACCTGAAGGGCGGATACGGATCCGTGGACATGGGCGCGATGATGGGCGCTCTGGTACTGGCGCTGCTGCCCATCCTGGTGTTCTACCTGTGCGGACAGAAGTACATCATCAAGGGTGTCACCGCTGGGGCGGTCAAGGGCTGAGCCCCAATCATTTCAAGAACCAATCGGTTCATCAAAGAAAGGAAAGAACCATGAAAACCAAGAAAATGATGGCGATCGTCACCGCGGCCGTCATGGCGATGGGCGCGATGGCGGGGTGCGGATCCTCGCCGGCGGCCGATCCGGACAAAGGCAAGGTCTACTTCCTGAACAACAAGAAGGAGATCGTCGACCAGCTGGAGGATCTCGCCGATCAGTACACCGAGGAGACGGGCGTGCAGGTCCAGGTGCTCACGGCCGCCGACGGCTACGACAATACGCTGGCCTCCGAGCTGGCCAAGACCGAAGCCCCGACGATGTGGAGCATCACCGGCTACCCCAATTTCATCAAGTGGAAGGACTACATGGAGCCGGTCCAGGACTCCGCCGCCTTCAAGCTGCTGACCGACGAGGGCAAGGCCAACTCGTATCAAGCCGACGGCAACTACTACACGTTGCCGTACGCCGCGGAATGGTACGGCATCATCTATAACAAGAAGATCGTCAACGACTACGCCTCGAAGGACTATGCGGTCATCGACTCCGCCGACGATATCAAGGACTGGGATACGCTCAAGGCCGTGGTGGAGGACATGCAGGCCCATAAGGACGATCTCGGCATCGAAGGCGCCATGGCGACCCCCGGACTCGAATCTTCGGACCTGTACCGGTTCGCATCCCATATGACGCGTATTCCGCTGTTCTACGAATATAAGGACAACAACACCACGTTCATGCCTGAGATCAAGGGCACGTACGTGGACAACTACAAGGCCCTGTTCGACTTGGAGATGAACAACTGTCCGACCCCGCGCACGCTGTTGACCTCCAAGACGTATGAGGACGTGACCGCGGAGTTCTCGCTGGGAGAGGTGGCCTTCTACCCGAACGGCGTATGGGCCTACACGCAGATCAAGGACAACGAGGTCGCCGATGAGGATCTGGGCATGCTGCCGTATTTCATGGGTATCCCCGGCGAGGAGGAGTACGGCCCCGCCGGCATCTACGACGCGTCCTGGGCCGTGAACAAGAACGCCAGCGAGAAGGACAAGCAGGCGACCTTCGACTTCATCGAGTGGCTGTTCAGCAGCGACGAAGGCAAGAAGGTCATGTCTCAGGATATGGGCTTCGCCGTGCCGAGCACCGCGTACGGAGATGAGGATCAGCCCGACAACCCGCTGACCGCCGCCGCCCGTGAGTACGAGACGAATGGCGTTCCGATGGTGAGGAGCTTCTCCACGCTTGACGCCTGGGGTGGATACGTGCAGGACGCTCTTGTGGAGTACGCCAACCAGACCGGGGACTGGGACGCCGTCGCCGACGAATACACCAATGGCTGGGCCAAGGAGTGGAAGACCTTCGAGGACACCAACGGTGTGCTGCCGGAGGCCACCACGTTGAATGGCGACGAGCAGTAAATCGTTCCTCCTCCCCATCCCCGAAGCGGGGCCGTATCCTCTCTACGGCCCCGCTTCCCCTATTCGGCGCCTATTCGTCGACGTCCCGCGGAGTCGCGGTGGTGGATCGGATGATCAGCTCGACCGGATAGGTTCGGTACGGTTCGGAAATCGTCTTATGATTGATGAGATCGAGCAGTTTTTCCGCGACGTCGTGCCCCATCAATCGCGGCTGCTGGCGTATGGTGGTCAGTCCCAATTCCTGCGAGTAGGTTCCGTCATCGAAACCGGTGATCGAGATGTCGCCGGGAATCTTCAACCCGAATTCCCGTAAACGGCACATCAATGGTATGGCGATGCCGTCCTCTTGGCAGCAGATCGCGGTGGGCATGGGCTGCGTATTGATCAATGCGTTGAAGGTCGACTGCAACGCATCGTCTCCGTCCGGAATAACCAGAACGTCGCCTTTGATATGGGCCTGCGCGCAGGCCTCCTTGAATCCCCTGATGCGCTGAGCCGCACTGAATGTCAGCAACGATTGCGGGTCCCTGCACACGTATGTGATGCGGCGATGCCTCAGGGACACCAGATGCCGGACGATAAGCCGCAGTCCATGCGCATCGTCGATGGCCGCCCATACCGACATGTTTTCGTTGGAGACGGTGTTGATGCCCGCAATGGGCACATTCATCGTTTTCAGGCGCGCGGCCTCTCTGGAATCCACGTTGAACGAGGGGACTATCACTGCGTCCGCATTGCGTCGCGCCGGCAGAACGTCAAAGAAATTCGCCCTGCTTTTTACATTGTTGATGGGGTAGATGGAGATATCATAGCCGGCGGGATGAAAGACCATGTCGAGCCCTTCGAAGATGTTGCCTCCGAACCATGTCGTGACCGGGGTGTTCAGCAGTAGCGCGATACGGAAGCTCTGCCCGGACTTGAGCGCCATCGGTGATCTGGAAACGGAGAAATTGAGCTCGGAGGCGGCTTGCAACACTCTGTTTCGAGTTTTTTCGGAGACAAGCTCCGGCCGTGTGAAGGCGCGCGAAACCGTGGACGCGGAGACATTCGCACGAATCGCGACGTCGTGAACAGAAGGTGTGGAGGTCATAATGCTCAATTATAGAAGATTGGCATCATGGAAGGGGCGTTGCGGCTATACGTTCGCTCCCGAACAAGGCGGCCTTCGATACGGACACATAAACCGGTTCGGATCCATGAAAGCCCCTTCCGGCTTTTGCACGTGGAAGAACCACGTCACTGTGAAAAACGCCGATGAACAAGGGGAACGCGCCGAACCGTGAAAGCGCCTGTCGGCGCAAACGCCGCTCGCGGCGGCAACAAATGGAGCCCGGGGCTTAAGCACGGTCCGGCGCGGATTTACATTGTACCGGTTCGCGGCATATGCCACGCCGGGCTATTCGAGCTTGCCGTGACGCCAGAGGACGGCGCCGCGATGGAACACCTTGGCGGTGCTCATCAGGTTGGCGGCCGTGTGCATGAGACGCGCGGCTTGGGTGCGCGCCGTTTTCTCCTCGTCCGATGCGGCTGCGTCGGGACCATAACCCGCCACTATCCGGTGCGCCTGGAGTCGCAACCCGTTGGCCACCACGTCGGTGAACACGGCGGCACGATCCATCGCCACGGCGAAATCGCCGGTGAACGCACCACCCAGAATCGAATCGGCGGTGGCCGCGATGTCGTCCTCGGTCGGGGCCTGGTTCACGCCGGCAATCACCGAGGCCGAGGTCACAGTCGGCTCTCCCAGCCGCCATAGGACGGCAAGGGTCGTGTCCTGCTTGCGCATCCATGTCCGAAGCATGTACAGCCGCCACAGCACGCCCGGCAGCGAATCGGGCTCCGCGTGGCTCCACAGCTCCGCGATGACGTCCACGCCCTCGTGGTCGACCAGCGTCAGCACGCGTGCGACCACCTCCGGATCCTCGGTGTGGTGCACCCGGTCGAGCAGGGCCGCCGCGGAGGTATGGCTGAGCTCGCGAATCGTTTCGGGATCGGCGCCGCCCGCCAGGCCGTCCAGCAGCCCTTGGCTGAGCTGGCCGGGGCGCGCCGGCCGCGCGCCGCCCGTGGAGGCGGCGAACCCGGAGCGGCTGGGCAGGATCGATCCGGAACCGTAGTGCAGTGCGCTAGTAGACAATGGGGGCCACCTTTTGGATGTCGATGATGCGGGGACCGTTGGGTGAATCGATGACATACAGTACCACGGCGTTACCGGTGGGCATATACGGGGATTTGGCGATGAGCCGTTTGCCGAGCAGCTTGGTGGCGCACATGCCGCGCAGGTGGTCGAACATGCCCCCGATGACCGGACGATGCATGCAGATGGCCGTGTTGCGACGGTTGTTGAGGGTGTCTTGGATCTCCTGCAGGAACCGCCGCCATGTTGCGTCGGGGCCCTCCGCGAAGGCGTCTTCGGTCAGCTCGTCCACGTGGTTCATCGGGCGGTCGGTCTGCCAGGAGAGCACCTGCAGGGTTTCCTGGCAGCGCATCCACGGCGACGTGGCCAGTTGTGTCGGGTTGTAGCAGGCGAGTTCGCGGTTCAGGGCGAAGGCGTAGGCCGCGCCGCGAGGGGTGATCGGGCGGTTCGCGTCGGTGCCTTTCCATGCTTTGCGGGCCTCCGCCTTGCCGTGCCGCACGATGATCATCGCGTGCGAGCGAGCGGCGCCTTCCCTGACGCGGTCCACGAAGATCGCCAACAGGTCCTTGTCGGTGGAATGGGTCAGGATGCGCCGCGCCTCGCGTACCGACATCCAGCTGATGCCGTCGATCTCGCCGACGTCGGCGCGGTGCACGGGGCCGAAGGCGTCGATCAGGTGTTCGGCGTCCACGGCCTCGACCGGACGCGCCATCCAGAACATGACGTGCTTGGTGTCGACGGTACGGTCCTTGGACCGCCGGGTTTTCTTGCCCTCTTCGGACAACGGGTATTCGACCTCGCCGAGGTATGGGCCGAGCTCCACGGTGGTGCCGGTTTCCTCGCCGAGTTCGCGGACCGCGGCGTGGCGATGCGACTCGTTGGGATCGAGTTTGCCCTTCGGCCAGCTCCAGTCGTCGTATTTGGGACGGTGGACGATGCAGACCTGGAGGTTGTCGAGGTCATGTTCCGGGGAATCGGATGCGTTCGGCGGCGTTTCGCGCCAACGGTAGAGAATGCCGCCCGCCGCTTCCACGACTCGTCTGACTTTGTTTCCCATTCCTCTCATTGTAGGTCACTCCCGGGTTGCGGCTACGTAGTTTTCTTAAGAAACGACGATGGCCGACCCCGTGGGGCCGGCCATCGTGCGGTATGCGGAATACGGCGTCAGCTGTTGCCGCGCGGACGGCGCTGATGACGCTTGATCAGGTAGTCCTGGCTGTCGACCAGCGGACGGCCCTCCTCGTCACGGGAGTGGCGGATGTAGGTGCCGTCCGGCTGCATACGCCAGGAGGCGGTGCTGTCCGCCATCTGCAGGTCGACGTAGCTGATCAGCTCGTTGATCTGGTCCGGGTCGGTGATGCGCACCAGCGCCTCGACGCGGCGGTCCAGGTTGCGGTGCATGAGGTCGGCGGAACCGATCCACACCTCGGGGCCGGAGACCGGGCCTTCGCCGATCTGCGGGCCGTCGGAGTTGCAGAAGGCGTAGATGCGGCTGTGCTCCAGGAACCGGCCGAGAATCGAGCGGACGCGGATGTTCTCGCTCAGTCCCGGCACACCCGGCTTGAGCGCGCAGATGCCGCGTTCCACGATGTCGATCTTGACCCCGGCCTGGCTGGCGCGGTACAGCGCGTCGATGGTCTTCTCGTCCACGATCGCGTTGACCTTGATCTTGATCCACGCCTCCTTGCCGGCGCGTGCGGCGTCCTCCTCGCGGCGGATGCGCTGGATCAGACCGGTGCGGATGGTGCGCGGCGCCACCAGCAGGCGGTGGAAGCTCGACTTCGGCGCGTAGCCCGACAGCTGGTTGAACAGGCGGGTCAGGTCCTGGCCGACCACCGGGTCGCAGGTCAGCAGGCCCAGATCGGTGTATTGGCGCGCGGTCTTCGGGTTGTAGTTGCCGGTGCCCACATGGCAGTAGCGCTTGAGACCATCGGCCTCCTGACGGACCACCAGCGAGATCTTGCAGTGGGTCTTCAGGCCCACGATGCCGTAGACCACGTGCACGCCGGCTCGTTCGAGCTTGCGCGCCCAGGCGATGTTCGCGTCCTCGTCGAAGCGGGCCTTGATCTCGACCAGCGCCAGCACCTGCTTGCCGGCGTGGGCGGCGTCGATCAGCGCGTCGATAATCGGGGATTTGCTCGAGGTGCGGTACAGCGTCTGCTTGATGGCCAGCACCTTCGGGTCGGCCGCGGCCTGCGCCAGGAACGCCTGCACGGAGGTCGAGAACGAGTCATAGGGGTGGTGCAGCAGGATGTCGTGCTGACGGATCGCGGCGAAGATGTCCTGCGCACGGCTGGACTCGACCTCGGCGATCTGGCGGTTCGTGGTCGGCACGAACGGACGGTACTTCAGGTCTGGACGGTCGATGCCGCCGAGCTCGAACAGTACGGTCATATCCAGCGGGGCCGGCAGACGGTACACCTCGTCGGCGGTCACGCCGAGCTGGTCGGCGAGCAGCTGGGAGAGGAACGGGCTGGTCGCGTCGGAGATCTCCAGGCGGATCGGCGGTCCGAAGCGGCGGCGCAGCAGCTCCTTCTCCATCGCGTTGAGCAGGTTCTCGGCGTCGTCCTCCTCCACGTCGATGTCCTCGTTACGGGTCACGCGGAAGGAACGGGCCTCCTTGATGATCATGCCCGGGAACAGCGACTCCAGGTGCGCGATGATCAGGTTCTCCATCGTGATGAAGCCGTAGCGCTCCTCGGCGCCCTCCTCGTCGGTGCGGTCGTCGACCGGCACCAGACGGTTGAGGTTGTCCGGAATCTTCACGCGAGCGAAGTGCGACTTGCCGGACGTGGGGTTCTCCACGATGACGGCCAGGTTCAGCGACTTGCCGGAGACGTACGGGAACGGGTGGGCCGGGTCCACGCCCAGCGGGGTCAGGACCGGGAACACCTGCTGACGGTAGTAGCGCGACAGACGCTCCTGTTCGGAGGTGCTCAGCTGGTCCCAGTTGAGCAGCACGATGCGTTCGTCGGCCAGGGCCGGCAGCAGCGTATCCACCACGTAGTGGGCGTGCTCGTCCTGCATGGCGTGTGCCTGCTCGCCCAAGGAACGGAGCAGCTGGCGGGGGCTCAGGCCGCTTGATGAGGTCACGGCGATGCCGGTGTCGATGCGGCGCTTCAGGCCGGCCACGCGGACCATGAAGAACTCGTCCAGGTTGGAGGCGAAGATCGCGGCGAAGCTGGCGCGTTCGATCAGCGGCAGGCTTTCGTCCTGGGCGAGCTCCATTACACGCCAGTTGAACTTGAGCCAGCTCAGCTCACGCTCGAAGAAGCGGTCATCGGGCAGCGGGGCCTCGCCGTCGCGAGCCTCGCGCCTGTCGTCCTTATCGGTTTCGGCGATGTGCTCAGCGATTTGGCTGCGCAGGATCGCCTTCGATGATGCGTCGAATATTTGTGCCATAGTCCTCTACTTTAGGATGACAACGATTGCGGCGCACGCGAAAACGCAAGAATTCAACCGCTGTTTACATAAACTGTCTCGTTGGGGGCATGGTTGGGGCGATCGGGCGTCCGGAGTCGGCGGGTGGAATCGGGCGGGTGCTCAGTTCGGTCCCATCACGATAATCGCTTGGCATGTGCGCGCGGGTGGAGTTGGACGTGCGGATAGGCGGCGGTGTGGGACGGCACGGCAGGCGACGGTGAACGATGGCCGCGCATGAGGGTCCACGGGATGGTGGTGCGACACGCCGCGCTGCGGTGATGCGAACAGAAACGAACATCGGAACCCGTTCGATAGTCGCAGGACCTCTCATGGAGGGCGTGACGATGTTCGGTTGCGGAACACTTCGGCAAAAAAGAACACATTCGTGGTTTTCGGGTTGCGCCTGGCGCAGCGCCGAGCATAATGGCAAGTACAAGGACAACTGAACAGGTGGAAGCCCACAAAAGTGTATGGTCACAAAGGACTGTTACGTTGAACGGGCATTGGAAAGACTTACCGTTACAACGATGATGTTGTGTTGCGATTCCGCCGCTTGTTGGACTTGTCGGAAGACCCGCTTCGGCGGGTCTTTTCGTTATGTGTCATTATGTGCGCGGGCAGTCGGCCCATAAGCCATAACCCCATGGCCGTTTGGAGGCGTGTTGTCATATGGGACGCCATATGGGGGTGCCGCGGTGGATGACACGCCAGCGGTGTGGATAACCCGGCATCGTTCGACCACATTGGCCCAGCGGGCTTGAGTACGAGCCGGGGCAGGGCATTCAATCGTCGTATGAGCACCACATCAGGAACCACATCACCGCCGCGTAGCCGGCGGGACAAGACCACGGACGTCGCCGTGCAGGCGCGGCGCCGGACGGTTTCCGCCATGGCGTTACCCTCTGTCGGCCGCGGCGGGGGCGTTCGGCCGCCGGCGCTGGCCGCCGCCACGCTGCGCGCCAATCTGGTCGCGGTCACAGCCGTCAGCGGCGGACTCGGCGCCAGCACGGTGTCGGCCATGCTGGCCGCCGAATTGGATCGGCGCGATCGCCGGTGCACCCTGGTCGATGCTGATTTCGACGGCGGCGGCCTCGATGTGCTGCTCGGACTGGAAGGGGAATCCGGTCTCCGCTTCGAAACAGTGGAGGCCCCGCTCGGACGTATCGACGGCGGGGCGCTGGTCCATGAGCTGCCGCAGTGGGGGCGTATCGGTGTGCTGGCATGCAACCCATGGAGCGGCGATGCTCCGGACTCATGGGAGGTGGAGGCGGTGTTGCGCGCCCTGTGCGAGTCGAGCCAGGCGGTGGTGGTGGATGCCGGGCATGGTCCTCTCGGCCAGAGGTTGCCCGGTGTGGCGGCCGGGGTTCAGGTTGTGGCGGTGGAGCTGTCGGTGTTGGGATTGGCCAGGGCCAAGGTCTGGCTGGAGCGCGTCCCCGGCACGATCCGCAAGAGGACGCTGCTGGTTGGCATCCATCCCCATGGCGCGGGCGGCAAGGGCGTGGTGAGCGGCGCGGAGGCCGAGGACTATCTGGATGCGCCGCTCGAAGCATGGGTGCGGTATGACAGGCGCCTGCACGACGACATGCTCCAGGGGCTGGGGCTGCGCGCGCTCCGAGGCCGCAACCGTCGTGCCATCCGGCGACTGACGGACAGCGTGGAGTCGATGATGGTCCGAGGGGGTGGGGATGGATGACCGATTGATGCTGGGGCCGTTGGAGGATGTGGCGCATGATCCGTATATCACCGATGTGGCGGTGACCTGTGACGGGCGTGTGTGGGTTGATCGCGGCAACGGGATGGACGAGTTTCATCCGCATGCGGCGTTCCGCTCCCCGCAGACCGTGCGCGACTACGCCGTGCAGCTGTGCGCGCAGCTTGGCCGACGGCTGGACGATGCCTGTCCGATCGCCGATGCCTCGACCGCCGGCGGCATACGCGTGCATGCGGTGATCGCGCCGTTGGTGCCACAGGGCGCTGCGATCTCGATCCGTTTCCCCGAATGCGGCGTGCCCAGGTTGGAATCGTTGGCGGTCCGGGGCGCTATGCCGGAGGCGTGGCTGCCGTTGCTCAGAGGGCTGGTATCAAGGCGCGCGACCATCCTGATCACCGGAGGTACGGGCACCGGCAAAACCACATTGATGAAGGCACTGCTCGCCGAGTGCGGCGCGAGCGAACGCATTGTAACGGTGGAGGAGGTGCGTGAGCTCGGCATGCTGGGGCTGGCGAACCATGTGTCGCTGGTCTCGCGCGAAGCCAACGTGGAGGGTGCGGGCGCGGTGGGATTGCCGGAACTGGTGAAGGCCACGCTGCGTATGCGTCCGGACCGTGTGGTGCTGGGCGAATGCCGGGGCGAGGAGATCGCCGATCTGTTGCGTGCGCTGAACTCCGGGCATCACGGCGGTATGACGACCCTGCACGCCGATGGTGTGGCCCGTGTGCCGGCGCGGATGGAAGCCCTGGGACTATTGGCGGGATTGGCTCCCCAGGCGTTGGCGATGTTGACGGCCGGTGCCTTCGACGTGGTGCTGCACCTGGAACGGCGCAATGGCCGACGGTATATCGGCCAGATCGGTTGCCTGGTGTATGACCGCGGCAGCCTGTCCGGCGTGCCGATCGCCGCATGGGATGGCCGCCGCGCCGCATATGCGCCGGAATGGGAGCCGTTCCGGCGCCGGTGGATGGCGGCGGGGTCATGACGGGCTGGGCCGTGTGCGCGTCCGTTGCGGTTGCCGCCGCGGTGGCCGCCGCATGGCGCCCAAGCGCGGTATGCAGATTGCGGCGGCGGACCTGCGGCGGTGGGGGCAACGCCGGTGCCGGTGCGCCGACGGGCGAAGGCATGGGGGAGTTCCTCGCCCAGGTCCGTGGCCGCCTGCGCGGCGGTGGGACGGTGCAGGAGGCATTGGGGAGTCATGGAAGGTATCCGTTCGCCACACGGTCCATTACCGTGGCCAGGATGGCTGCGGTGCTGCGGCGTACCCGGAATCGTGACGAGACCATGCGGCAGGTGGAGTCGATGGCGTTCGAGTTCACGGCCGCGTGTCGGCTGAGCGAGCGTTCGGGCTGCGAGATGGTGCGTTGCCTCGACGTGGTGGCCGACGACTATCGACGGCTGCGCATGATGGAGGACCTGCGCCGTAACGCCTTCGCCATGCCGTTGGCCACGGTCAGGTTGTTGTCGGCGTTGCCGTTCCTCACGGTGGCGATGGGCATGCTGCTGGGAGGCGACCCGGTGGGGTTCCTGCTCGGTTCGGCCGGCGGGATGGCGTGTCTGGGACTGGGAGGGGTCTGCTATCTGATTGGTCTGGTGTGGCTGCGCGCTTTGTTCGAAGATGAGGGGGATTCATGACGATGGGGTGGTGGATGTGGGGCGCGGCGGTCTCAATGGGTTGCATGGCGTGGATGCTGCTGGAGCGACGCCATGGCCGGTTGCCGGACGGCGGATCGTCGGAGGGGGTGTGGGAGGACCCCTCCGTGACTGCGGTGATGGGGATGCTGGCCGTGGTGATTCGGCAGGGGTCATCGATCCCTACGGCATTGGACGAGGTGGGGAGGGTGGTTGGCGGGGAGTTCGGCGGCGATCTGTGCGGGGTGGCGGAGGGGTTGCGCCGCGGGGTGCCGTGGCATGAGGCGTGGGTGGTGCCGTGCGGTCAGGAACGGCGGCATGGGGTGAGCTGCCGGCAGGTCAGGGATGCGTTGGAGGACGCGTGGCTGTACGGTGCTTCGCCGGAGGAGCGATTGACCGCCGCCATCGAACGCGTCGATGGGGCCGCACGGGCCGGCATCGAACGGCGCGCGGCGAAGCTGTCCGTCCGTTTGCTGATGCCGACCGGGCTGTGCTTCCTGCCCGCGTTCATCTGTGTCGGGGTGATCCCCTCGGTGGCGTCGTTCCTCTGACCCGCCACTGTGGTGCGGCTTCCGTGGAACGCGCCACGCGGTTCATCCTGATGATGGCGGATGTTGGAGCCGCCGGTTATTCCCATGGGCCGTGCCTGGTGATTGGCACTACGGCGGCGAATGCGGTTCCTGGGTATGAGCCATCCGTCCACAATATCGGTGGACGACATGCCCGGGGTGTGGATAACCCGGTATCGTTCGACCACATTGCCCGGGTGCCATGGCGCCGGAATCCGTTGTGGTCCATAGTGGTGTGCACCCGGTCATCCGATCGGGCGCACTACTACGTAAGGGGACATCATGAGCAAGCAGACGGATGCCATCGGCGCGGGGACCGGCATATCGGTGCCGTTGCGCGAACGCGTGGCGGGATGGCGTGAGCGGGCGGAACGCGGGATCTGCCTGTTGGACGCACGGATGAGAACGTTGACGGCGGAGCCGGAGGAGGGCGCGGCCACCGCCGAATACGCGGTGGTGTTGGTGGCGGCCACCGGATTCGCGGCGCTGCTGGTCGCGATTCTCAAATCCGGAACGGTGAAGAACCTGCTGACGGATATCGTCAAGCAGGCGTTGAACGTGGCATGAGCCAGCGGATGAATCGGCGTCGTGGTGCCTGGCGGATTCGCTTCGGAGTCGCTGGGCAACGTCGGCGCAACCATCGACTGTGGCGGGGCTGGCGTCTGGCGGCGGACGAGGGAGCGGTCACCGCGGAATTCGCGGTGGTGCTCCCCGCCGTCATCTTGGTCGCCGTGGTACTGATCGCGCTCGCCCGTACGGTGACGGTATCGATGAGCTGTCAGGATGCGGCGGCCGTTGCCGTTCGCGAGATCGTCATCGCCGGTGACGAGTCGGACCCGGTCGGAGCCGCCCAGGCTGTGGCCGGAGCGGACTCGTCGGTGTCGGTGACGTATGGCAGCGAAGCGGTGAGCGTCACGGTGTCCTGCCCGGTCATCCCTGATCCGCTGGGTGTGCTGCCCACTGTGGTGACGGCTGAGGCCACCGGCGTCGCACAGTGACAGCGTTGCCGCTGCCGATCCGGTGGATGATGGAAAGGGGGTGTTGATGGTGGACGAATCGAAATACATGGCCGTTGAACGAAAGTGGCGTCGTGGCCGCGGTTGGGGCGATTGCGACGAGGGGTCGGGCACGGTGGCCGGCGTCATGCTGATCCTGGTGGTTGCCCTGCTGATGGGGGCGTTTGCGGCGGGAGGCGCCGTGCTGATCGCCGGGGCGAAGGCGCGTGGCGTGGCCGACACGGCCGCGGTATCCGCGGCTCGGATGCTGTTGGAGGGCGGCGCCGACCCATGCGCGGCGGCGCGGACAATCGCCTCCGCACAGGATACGCAGCTGGAGTCCTGCACCATCGAGGATGAGGATGTGACGGTGACGATTCGATCGCCCACGGGCGTTCCCGTGGCGGCGTGGGTGGAACGGCGATCCCGTGCCGGTCCGCAACGGTGCGACATTCCGTGAAACACTGGCGTGGAACCACCGGTATCGGATAAGGTGACGGTATGGCAGAAACGATCGGAACGGTGGCATGCATCGGCAACCCCATCGCGGATAAGGGTCATGGCGAGGAAGCCTACGAGCGGGCGTTCGACCTGCTGGGTCGGGAGGGCGAACGGTACGGCTTCGCCGTCATGGATCTGACCGGCGGCAGCTTCGAGGAATCGTTGGCGAACGCGCGGCAGCACGCGGAACTCTATGATGCCTTGGTGGTGGTGGGCGGCGACGGCATGATCGCGCTCGGCGCCAACGCCATCGGAGGCAGCGGCAAGCCGTTGGGCATCGTGGCGGTGGGGTCGGGCAACGACTTCGCCCGTGGACTGGAGCTGCCGGTGAACCGTATCGAGACGGCGGTCGAAGGCATTGTGGGCGCGATCGCATGCGGCACGTCCCTTGATGTGGACATGGGGCATGTGACCGGCATAGGCGAATCCGCGTCCATCGACCGCTACTATGCGGGCATGCTGTCCTGCGGGGTGGACGCCAGCATCAACGATCGGGCGAACCATTCGCATCTGCCGAACGGGTCGTTGCGGTACCTGGCCGCCGTGGCGGTGGAACTGACCCGGCTCAAGGCATACGGATACCATGTCCGTGCCGTGCTGGCCGACGGCCGTGTGGATGAGCGGGACATCGTCTCGCCGCTGCTGACCGTGGCCAACTCGCGGCATATCGGCGGAGGCATCGAGGTCTGCCCGTACGCGAGTTTCGATGACGGGCTGCTGGACCTGGTGTGGCTCGACCACATGCCCAAGCTCGGGGAACTCGCGCGGATCGTGCCGAACGTCTACAACGGCCGGCTGCTTGCCCACCCGCTGTTCGGATGGCGTCGCGTCCGTGAAGTGGAGATCTCCCGCATCGAGGGATACCCGGTGCCGCCCATGCTGATGGCGGACGGCGAATACGTGGGTGATCTGCCGGTGAAGGTGACGGCCATGGACCGGGCGCTGCGCGTGCTGGTGCCCCCGGCGGTCGCGGATCAGCAGCTGCGCCGGCTGGATGATCGGTCCTCGGTGGTCATCCGCCGCGACGGCCGTGACCCGCTGACCGGCGAGTTCACCTGCTGACGGCCGCCGTGTTCGGCGGCGAGCCTCCGCATGACAGCGCGTATGGATGAGGGTCTTCGCCGTGGCCCGTTCCCGTCGGTGGGGTAATGTGAACACACTACAAGAATCGACAACGGCGGCACGGGGATGTGAAAGGCAGGCGGCCATGGCACTCGCACTGTATCGGCGGTATCGTCCGGACACCTTCGACGGTGTGATCGGACAGGACCAGGTCACGGTGCCGCTGATGCGCGCCCTCGACCAGGGCAAGCTCACCCACGCCTATCTGTTCTCCGGGCCGCGCGGCTGCGGCAAGACCAGCTCCGCCCGCATCCTGGCGCGTTGCGTGAACTGCGCGCAGGGACCCACGTCGCATCCGTGCGGCGAATGCGAAAGCTGCAAGGACCTGGCCACCGGCGGACCGGGGTCGATCGACGTGGTCGAGATCGACGCGGCCAGCCATAACGGCGTGGACGATGCCCGCGAGCTGCGCGAACGCGCCGGATTCGCCCCCGCGCGCGACCGGTACAAGATCTTCATCCTCGACGAGGCGCATATGGTCACGCCGCAGGGCTTCAACGCCTTGCTGAAGATCGTGGAGGAGCCGCCCGAGCATGTGATGTTCATCTTCGCCACCACCGAACCGGAGAAGGTCATCGGCACCATCCGGTCGCGCACCCATCATTATCCGTTCCGGCTGGTGCCGCAGGAGGTCATGGGGCCGTACCTGGAACGCATCTGCGAGCAGGAGGGCATCAGGCCCGAGCCTGGCGTGCTCAAGCTCGCCATGCGTGCGGGCGGCGGTTCCATGCGTGACACGCTGTCGGTGCTCGACCAGCTGATGGTCGGCGCCGTGGACGGTGCGATCCCCTATGATTCGGCCGTGGCGCTGCTGGGGTTCACGCCGGAGGAGCTGATCGGCGAAGCCGTCGACGCGGTGATCGCCAAGGACGGCGAGGCATTGTACGGCGTGGTGCAGAAGGTGGTGATCGGTGGGTTCGATCCACGCCGGTTCGTGGAGGATCTGCTGGCTCGCGTCCGCGATCTGCTGGTGCTCACGTTGGGTGGTGAACGCGCCGAACACGTGCTGGGCGACGACGCCGCCTCGGATATGGATGGTCTGCATCGTCAGGCCGCCGCGCTGAGTCTGCCGGAGCTGACGGCGATGGCCGAGATGATCAACACGACGTTGGGGTCGATGTCCGGCGCCACCTCGCCGCGCATGCGGCTTGAGCTGCTGGCCGCGCGACTGCTGGCCGGCCGTGAGCAGGGATTCGTGCCGGCCGCGTCCGCCGCCCCGCAATCATCCGGTTCCGCGGAGGCCGCCGGTCAGACGGCGTCCCAGCCCGCGCCCCACGTCGGGTTCGTCGGTGCCGCGCGCAATCGCAAGCCGCAGCCGGCGAGTGTCCCGAGCGCATCCACGGCGTCCCCGCAGGAGGGTGCCGCCACGGCGGCGCAGCGTCCCGTCGCGGGCGCGTCGTCCGATGCCGTGGCCGGGCACCAGGGACCGGCCGGCACTTCGCAGCCGGCCGCGCAACCCGCTGCGGAACAACCGCGGCAACCCGACGCGCGCACGCCGGAGCAGAAGTGGGAGGCCGTGCTGGCGGCGCTGCCCGAGGAGATTCGCGAGTACGTGGATCACGGCAAGGTGCCGACCGTCTCCTACGCCGTGGACGCCTCCGGCAAGGGGCGGCTGTCGATGACCTTCGACAGCGCGCTGAGCCAGCACGCGTTCTCGCTGGCTGTGGCCACCGATGCGGAGCACGGCGGCAAGAAGGCCGCCAATGTGGTGTTGGATGAAGTGCGCCGCACCTTCGGCGCGCATACGATGATCGCGCCCACGGGCGTGGCCGCGAACGGCGAACACGTGGTGCCCATCAAGCGTCTGAGCCCCGAACAGGTCAAGCAGGTGAAGACGCAGATCCTCATGGCCAAGGCCGAGGCTGCAGCGGCCAGCACGGCGGCCATGACCGCCGGTCGCGCCGCGGCCGAACCGGGGAGCCACGCGGCTCACGATGGCGAGGAGCCCTCCGAATCCGACGAACCCGGGCATCGAGGAGCCCCGTCGCACCCGGGCGCATCGTCGCCCGTCTCCAATGCGGAGGCGCCGGACGATGATGACCCCTGGGCACACCCCATGCCCGCCCAACGGGTCGAATCACCGGCTTCGCAACGTGCGAACGCCGAGCAGAGGCCGACTGCGGGTGCGCCCATGGCGTCACCGGCATTCGGCGCGGAGGACGACGACCCTTGGATGACGCCGATCACACCGGTGCCACCGATGTCGTCCCAGCACAAGCATGTCGCGGTTCCCGACCTGAGCGATGACGACGATCCCTGGGCGCATCCGCTGTCGGCGCCGCAGGCGCCGGAGGCCGTACCGGACGGGGGCGTGCCACAGGCATCGCAGGCGTCGCAGCCGCCCATGGCGCCACAACCGTCGTCTGGCCATGAGCGGCATTTCCTTGCGACTGCAGCCCCAGGCTCCGCCGCGGCCGATCCGTGGTCGTCGGTTCCGTCCGCAGGCGGCTTCGAGGCGCGCGTGACCGAGACCGCCGGACCCGACGAACCGTCCGGCCCCCAGGTCGATCCCGACGAGGACGAATACTCGCTGAGCGACGAATCGCTGGGCACGGCCACCGCGCTGAGCGTGGAGGAGCTCTCGAAGATCTTCGAGGTCAAGAAGGTCGAGGAATTCGCCGCGGACGACCCGAAGAACCCGAAGAACGCCCAGCCGTCCAAGCACGGGTCGAACTGAATCGACGCGGTGGTCCCCACGGACGGGAACGGAGAGGAGTGCGACGATGGCACTGGTGTATGACGGCGCGATCCAGCGTCTGATCGACACGTTCGCCAAACTGCCCGGCATCGGTCCGAAGGGCGCGCAGCGCATCGCCTTCTATCTACTGTCGGCCTCCGACGAGGAATCACAGAACCTGATCGACGCGATTGACGAGGTCAAGACCAAGGTGCGGTTCTGCGAGGTGTGCGGCAACGTCTGCGAATCGAGCCCCTGCCCGATCTGCGCGGATCCGCGGCGCGACCGCGGTGTGATCTGCGTGGTCGAGGAGGTCAAGGACGTCATGAGCATCGAGCGCACGCACACGTTCCACGGCCTGTACCATGTGCTGGGCGGCGCAATCAACCCGATGGCCGGCGTGGGGCCGGAATCGTTGAACATCCCCAAACTGCTGGAACGGCTGAAGGAAGACGGCAGCGTGCACGAGGTCATCCTGGCGCTCAACCCGAATATCGAGGGCGACGCCACCACACGGTTCCTGTCCGCGCTGCTGCGTCCGTCCGGCATCACCGTCACGCGATTGGCCAGCGGTTTGCCGGTCGGCGGCGATCTGGAATACGCCGACGAGATCACGCTGGGCCGTGCGCTGGAGGGCCGCCGGGAGGCATGAGCCCGCACCGCGGCCGCCGTGTGTTGTCTGACGACCGTCATCCATGGATTGCCGGGCATCCCGGTACTGCCCGGTATACGGGCGCTCGCGGCCCGCATCGTGGTCTTGGTGCGGTCCGCGCCGTCGCGACGTCCATATAATCGTGGCGCTTGCGTAGAATCGTGGGCGGTATTGGAAGAAGAGGATTGGACCAACTGTGGCTCTTATCGTGCAGAAGTACGGCGGCTCCTCGGTGGCCGACACGGATTCGATCAAGCGCGTCGCGCGGCGCATCATCGAAACGAAGAACGCCGGTCATGACGTGGCCGTGGTGGTCTCCGCCATGGGCGACACCACCGACGATCTGATCGACCAGGCGCTCAGCATCGACTCCAACCCGCCGTCGCGCGAGATGGACATGCTGATGACCGCGGGCGAGCGCATCTCGATGAGCCTGCTGGCCATGGCCATCCACGCGGCCGGCTCCCACGCCTATTCGTTCACCGGGTCGCAGGCCGGGTTCATGACCGACGCCCAGTTCGGCGCCGCCCACATCAAGGCCGTCAAGCCCGACCGCGTGCAGCGCGCCCTGGACAAGGGCAGCGTGGCGATCGTGGCCGGTTTCCAGGGCGTCAACGAGGGCGGCGACGCCACCACGCTCGGTCGCGGCGGCTCCGACACCTCCGCCGTGGCGTTGGCCGTGGCGCTGGGCGCCGACATCTGCGAGATCTACACCGACGTGGACGGCATCTTCACCGCCGATCCGCGCATCGTGCCGACGGCCCGCCGCATCCCCGTCATCGACTACGACTCGATCACCGAGATGGCGTCCTGCGGGTCCAAGGTGCTGGCCCTGCGCTGCGTGGAATACGCGCAGCGGTTCATGATGCCGCTGCATGTGCGCAGCTCCTTCTCCCACCGGCCCGGCACATTGGTGGTGCCGGACGGCGTGGACCCCCGCACGCTTCCCAACATCGACTGACAACAACCCATCATCGGATAAGGCGGACCAATGAACGAGAATGACAACAAGTCCATGGGCGATCTGTTCCCCGACCTGGGCCCGGAGGCCCCGGTCATCTCCGGCGTGGCGCACGACCGCACCGAGTCGCTGGCCACGCTGCGCGGCGTGCCGAACGAGCCGGGCATGGCGGCCAAGGTGTTCACCCAGCTGGCGGAGGCCGGCGTGAACGTGGACATGATCGTGCAGGCCGGCGCCTCCACCGGCACCGCCGACATCTCCTTCACCGTGCCGGAGACCACGGTGCGCAGCGTGCAGGAGGTGCTGGAGGTCAAGCAGGACGAACTGGGCTATCAGGCGTTCGAGATCAACAACAACGTCGGCAAGGTGGCTGTGGTCGGCGTGGGCATGAAGACACATTCGGGCGTGGCGGCCAAGTTCTTCAACGCGCTGAGCGACCATGGCATCAACGTGCTGATGATCTCCACCTCCGAGATCCGCATCGCCGCCCTGGTGCCGCTGCCGGAGCTCGACGACGCGGTGCGCGCCCTGCACACTGCCTATGGACTGGACGCCGATCAGGTGGAGGCCGTGGTCTACGGCGGCACCGGTCGCTGAACCGGTCGGTTTCCCCGAAACAGAACGGCGGGAGGCAGCCACTGCCTCCCGCCTCAGCATACCGACCTACTTGGCGGAGATATAGCCCAGCGCCTTGAGCATCTCGGCGCTCTCCAACGCGCCGCCCGCAGCGCCGCGCAACGTGTTATGGGCCAGACCCACGAACTTGAAGTCGAACAGCGTATCCTCACGCAGACGGCCGATGGACACGCCCATGCCGCCCTCATAGTCCACGTCAAGGCGGACCTGCGGACGGTCGTCCTCGGTCAGATACTGGATGAACTGCTTGGGCGCATGCGGCAGCCCCAGACGTGACGCCTCGGACGTGTAGTTGACCAGACGGTCGATCAGCTCGTCCTTGGACGGCTTCTTGCCGAAGTTGATGAACACCGTGGCGGTGTGGCCGTTGAGCACGGGTACGCGGATGCACTGCGAGGTGATGCGCAGCGGCCCGTCGAACGGCACGATCTGCCCCTTGGCCTCATCCACATGGCCGAAGACCCGCAGCGGCTCGCGCTCGCTTTTCTCCTCCTCGCCGGAGATGAACGGGATGATGTTGCCCTCCATCTCGGGCCAATCGGCAAAGGTCTTGCCCGCGCCGGAGATGGCCTGATACGTGCTCACCACCACCTCGCGCGGCTCGAACTCGCGCCAGGCCGCCAACGCCGGCGTATACGCCTGGATGGAGCAGTTGGGCTTGACGGCGATGAACCCGCGCGTGGTGCCCAGGCGGGCCTTCTGGTACTTGATGACCTCGTAATGCTCCGGATTGATCTCCGGCACCACCATCGGCACATCCGGGGTCCAGCGGTGCGCGGAATTGTTGGAGACCACCGGGGTCTCGGTCTTGGCGTACCGCTCCTCCAGCGCGCGGATCTCATCCTTCGGCATGTTCACGGCGGAGAACACGAAATCCACGTCGGCGGCCACCGATTCCACATCCTCGGCATCCCGCACGATCATGTCCTTGACGGCCGCCGGCATTGGCGTCTCCATCTTCCACCGGCCACCCACGGCCTGCTCGTAGGTCTTGCCTGCGGAATGGGCGGATGCGGCGAGCGTGGTCACCTCGAACCACGGATGATTGTCAAGCAGCGTCACAAAACGCTGGCCGACCATACCGGTCGCGCCGATGATGCCGACCTTGAATTTTTCGGACATATCTCACCTCTGGAATCGTGGGGATGACGTGCCCTCATTGTAGGAGACGGCGGGAACTTCGTTTTCGCCCTTTTCCACATGCTGGCCGTGGGAGCGGGCATGTGGAATACTGGAGGCATGTCGAAGGCATCGGAAGAGGCGTCGAGGCAGCTCGACCGTATTGTGGCGTTGGGATATGCGGACGTGGCCGACATGAGCGAGGACGCGTTCCGCGCGCTCGCGCAGCCGCTGATCGCCGCGCTGGAACACAGCGATCTGGGTGGCGACATCCTTCTGATCCCCACGCGCGAGCTGGTCTCCCCGGAATCGCTGATCGCCCGGACCAGCATCAACCGCATGGCCGGATTCACCACCATGCCTCCGCGCGACATCGCCAGCTTCCTGCCGCAGGACGGGTTCACCCCACCCGAGGGGCCGTTCTACCTGGTGGTCGAACCACACACCGGCACCTGCTACATCAACCGCGAACCCGATGTGGCGCGCAAACTCATCGACTCCGACGAGCGTTTGCCGCTCACCCTGGAGGAGGGGCTCGCCATCGCCACCCAACATCCGGAATGGCTGTTGGAGAAGAATGGCTTCAACCTGCTGGGGTCGCGCAGCGCCGACGGCCGCGTGCCCAGCATCTGGATGAGCCAGAACGCCCCGCGTCTGGGCGCGGTCTGGCCCAACTCCCGTCACACCTGGCTGGGCAACGCGTACTGCATGGCCCGCCGAGGCGTGAGCCTCTTCCCGTGATCAGCGTTTGAACAGGCGGGTAATCATCGCAGCGACGCCGACCAACGCGGCGGCGCCAAGCCCCGCCAGCGTGGCCAGCACCGACGGACGGCGCAGCTCGTTGCGCAAGCCGATGGCGTCGGTTATGCAGTGATCTTCGAAGAACACGCGCAACTCGTTGCGGGAATACCTGCCGATCAGATCGCCCCAGGTCAGCATCCGCGTCTCATAGGCGGCCGGATCGGATTCATGGAACTCGAATAGTCGCACCCCGCGCAGCCGCGACTTCGGGCCATAGCATTCGAATCCGCAGGTCGGCGCATACCCCAGGTCCATGCCGTGCACATGCCCGACGAAGGCGTTCTTGTGGTCGTGCCCGCAGAACAGCGCGAAATAGCCGCCCGCCTGGCGCATCGCCTCAACCTGCCCGACATTCTCGTCCGCGCAGCCGATCGCCTCGCCGAGTCTGGATCCGGGACGGCAGACCGCATCGTTGAGCACGTAGCAGTGGCCGGCGTGCGTGCGTGCGCCCTCCACGGCGTTCGGGGTCCACGCCGGCACCTCGGTCAGGCAGTCGTAGAACTCCTGCGGGGGAATGTGCTGGAACGCGATCGCCGGCACCGGTTGGCCGTCGCCGTTGCGCGCGCCGAGTTCATGCTGCACGCCGCCCAGCCAGGCGATCGCTTCGGGGGAGGGGGTGCCGTAGCCGTCGGAATCGGCGAGGTCCAGTCCTCGCGAGTTGGCGATATACGCCGGATACTCGGCGTCGTTCTCCTCGGGCTTGCCCGCGTAATCGCCGGAGTTGACCATCATCACCGCCATCGCGATGCGCCCCGAGCCGTCCGCAGATTCGATCGGCAGCGCGAACGTGCCCGGCTCGAATCCCAACGATTCGGCCGGGGACGGTATGCCCGGCTTGTCCGGGGTTTGGCTTGCCATTCCATCTCGGCTCAGGCCATCCGCCGTGTCCACTGCATCCGCCGTTGGTCGCGCCGAGGGTGCAACCGGGTTCATGCAGCCGGGGAGTTCGCGATACATATCATCCTGTTCATCGGGCAGGATGCCGCATTGGAAGTCGTGGTTGCCGTAGGTCACGGCAAAGGGAACCCCCGCATCCACAACCGGCTGCAGAAACGCCTGGATGGTTCGGCGGACCTTGCCGGCCGATTCGGCCATGAGCTCGTCGATGCTCGGCGGCTCATCGCCGGTGAGCACCGCCGGCGCGGTATGGCCGCGGTCCTCCAGACGGTCGGCCATCCGTTCGGCTAGTTCGGCCGCCTCGGGGTACCTGCGCTTGACGCCGTAGATGCGGGCCTCGATTTCGGTGATGAGCCGCACCCGTGCACCCGGCTTCTCGCCGCGTCGGCGCAGGAACGTGTCGATGTATGCCGGATCGTAGCCGCGGATCTGATCGCCGGTGAGCACCACCAGATCCGGTTTGGTCTCACGGATTGCGGCCTCGATAAGACGGATGGTGTCCCGGTTGACCTCGGGCTTGTCCTGGATGTCGGCCATCTGCAGCACGCGGAACGTGCCGTCCTCGTTGAATCGCAGCGTCATGGTTCCACTGTAGCGGCGTGGCCGCGCGTATGCGTGTGTCGCGGTCCACTGCATAGGGGGCGGTCAGGATTCACCATAGAACGATTCCTTGTGGGAGTCGTTGACAATAATCGGCGTGTCCAACTTGTCCGGAATGCCATCGAAATACCATGCTGTGCTCCAGCTGAGCACGTCCTCGTCGATGCGCGACGAATCATATCCTTGCGGGTACACGGTGAACGTCGTGCACGGTGCGATGCCGTAGGGTTCGGAGATGGTGACCAGCGTGCCGTCCTCGATGCGACTGTCACCAATGTCGCCTTCGATGTTCAGTTTGTCGGCATCGCATTGCAGCGTGTAGGTTCCGTCGTCGTTGGCCTTCGCTTTGGAGAACACGCCTTGGAATGTGGACTCGGTGCGGATGCCGTTGGGATGCTCGTCGGAGACATCGCCGAGGTCGGTGTCGCTGTAGTAGCCGGAGAAGGTGCCGTCACGGTTGACCTGCAATGTCGTGGTCCACCCGCCGGATCCGGACGCGAATCCGTAGCTGCCGGCGATGTCGTTGAAGATAACGCCGCTGGCTGCCGTATTGGCTTTGTTGCCAGACTTGCCGTTGTTGTCCGTGCTGTCGTCGCTTTCGACGTTAAGGTCGGGCAGTGTGTTCCAATCCGGCTTCGACTGCTCCACCAGATAGTAGACGGTGTCGTTGCTGACGGCCGGTTTCATCGGGACCAGCGGGTTGACGCCATGATCATTTCCAGGAACGAACGGATCGCCATGGGGTGCGGTGTCGGTCGATACTGAGGTCTGCTCGTACTGGCTGGGGTCGCGTAACAGGATGAACGGTCGGTCGGTGTCCACCGCATCCTGCTGTCGGGCGACCGCCAGTGCCTCGGCGTCAAAGTAGCCGCTTGCCTCCAACTCGTTGATATCGGAGCCGACGGGGAAATACACGAGGAAATCCTGCATATCGTAGGTCAGTCCAGTGTTTTCGGTCGGGTACCAATCGCCGGCTGGGTCATAGGTTCGCAGAATCCCGTTGTCGCAGTATTCGCCGGGACCGTAACTGATCGGCTGCGTGCCGCAGCGCATGATGCCCATGCCCGCATAGACCTCGAACATGCCCCAGTCTTTGAGCAGCAGATGGTTGCGCATTGGCAGATTGTTCGCATCGAACAGATGGTTGGCATCCGGTTCGACCACCATGCCGGAGATGTCCTGGCTGAAGTTGTACAGCGTCATCGGCTCGTCGTGCCCGGCGATGCGGATGGCGGTGTCTTCACCGGCGGAATACCGGGACGAAGTCGCCTCAAGCGTGACGCAATCCTCGTCGCCGCCATCCGCTGACGCCTTGCAGTACCGGCCGGCGAGCACACTCAGATCGCCGGTGGCGGTTCGGAATCCGTGGTCGCTGGCGGTGAGCATATCCCGGTCGGCTGAGGCGTCCACGCCGTAATACAAGGTGATCGCCTGGCCGGGGTCGAGCGCGCTGCCGGGCCCGGGTGCGCTGCCGGAGATTTTGCCGATGTATGTGCGCGACGAGAACCGGGGTTCAAGCGTGACCTGATACCCCTGAGACGTGAGCTGGTCGCTGGCCTGTTGCGCGTCCTCGCCGACGATATCGAAGGGGACGCCGTTGCCTTCCGCAGCCACGCCGACGGTGATGCCCTGCGCCATCTGGTCGTCGGGCACGGCCTGACCGTCGGCCGGATCGGTTGCCACAACCTGTCCGGCGGGATACCGGGTGGTATCGGACACTACAACCTGCTTGTACTGCACCGGTACATGCATCGACTCCAGGGCGTCGATGACGTCGGCGACCTGTTGGCCAACGGTGCCTTCCGGAACCCCGGGGCCGGCTGATACCCGTACGCCCACCGTGGCGCCGGAATGCAACCGTTGCCCGGCATGGTGATCGGCGTATCCGAGGAACAGTCCGCGCGTCTTGGCTGAGAATTCGCGAATCAGTTCGGGGCGGAGTCCTCTGCCGACGAGCACCCGTTTGACCTGTTCTCCGGTGAGCCTGTCCTGATACGTGGATTCACCGCCGACGCTGGCTTCCGCGGCGATGGTGGCCGTGTCGGGCAGCGATCTGCCGCCCCACATCTCGGCCCGGTACGTCAGGAATGCGACGCAGAGCGCAATCGCGGTCAGTGCGGCGACGAGGGCGATGATCCATGGCAGCCACCTGTGTCGCGCGGGTGCTGCGGCGGTTGCGACGGGCCGGACCGCCGCAGCGTCGTACGGAATCGGAGTCGAGACGGACGGCGGTATCGTATTGTCCTGCTTCGCGGCTGTCCGCGTACCCGATTCCGGCATATCAGTCGCCTCCGTCGGCGGAGTGATCGGCGCGCCGCATTGCGTGCAGAACTGGTCGTCATTATCGTGACGTGCGCCACACTGCGTACAGAACATGATGTCCCCAATCTCGTGTTCCAAGTTCGCGGCCATGCTGCAATCGGAACGACGATCCGCCGTGCCGTCTCCATGATGGCCTCATCTCCACTCTAACGGCAGGTATTCTCCGCGTTCGTGGTACGAAACGCACGGGTTCGGCGACGGGTTGAGGCGCTAGTATGAGGCATAAGCGTGCATGCACGTGGCCAACCCATGCAACGGTCCGCCATGTCGGCGGCGCTACCAAGCAAAGGAGGAGAGATGGGTCAGGATCAATCATCGGTATTCGATCTTGCGGCGGTGGCCGCCGCATCCAACGGAGGGAACAACGACCCGCTGCTGCCTCCGGCGCGTTTCATCGGCGAACCCCAGAAGCCGAGCAAGATGCCGTACAACAAGTACGTGGCGTATGACAAGCAGGTGCCGTTCGACTATCCGGAGCGCACGTGGCCGGGCAAGCGTCTGCAGCGCGCGCCGCGCTGGTGCTCGGTGGATCTGCGCGACGGCAATCAGGCGCTGGTCAACCCGATGGATTCGGAGCGTAAGCTGCGCTTCTGGAACATGCTGATCTCGATGGGCTTCAAGGAGATCGAGGTGGGCTTCCCCTCGGCCTCCGAAACCGATTACGACTTCATCCGACTGCTCATCGAGCGTGAGCTCATCCCCGACGACGTGACGATCGTGGTGCTCACCCAGGCGCGCGAGCACCTGATCCGCAAGACCTACGAATGCCTGCGCGGCGCCAAGCGCGCGGTGGTGCACTTCTACAACTCGGTGTCCGTGCTGCAGCGCGAGGTGGTGTTCCGCAAGGACAAGGAAGGCATCAAGAAGCTCGCTACCGACGCGGCCGAGCTGTGCAAGGAGCTGGAGGGCGAGGCCGGCGAGACCGAGCTGTACTACGAGTACAGCCCCGAATCGTTCACCGGCACCGAACCGGACTATGCGGTCGAGGTGTGCAACGCGGTGATCGACGTGATCAAGCCGACGCCCGAGCACAAGATGATCATCAACCTGCCGGCCACGGTGGAGATGACCACGCCGAACGTGTTCGCCGACGAGGTCGAGTATGTCTCGAACCATCTGCAGGACCGCGATTCGGTGGTGCTCTCGCTGCACCCGCACAACGATGAGGGCATGGCCGTGGCGGCCGCCGAGCTGGGCATTCTGGCAGGCGCGGACCGCATCGAGGGCTGCCTGCTCGGCAACGGCGAGCGCACCGGCAACGTGGATCTGGTCACGCTGGGTCTGAACATGCTGACCCAGGGCATCGACCCGCAGATCGACTATTCGAACGTGCCGGAGATCCGCAAGACGGTCGAGTACTGCAACCAGATCAAGATCTCCGAACGTCACCCGTACGCGGGCAGCTTCGTGTTCACCGCGTTCTCCGGTTCGCACCAGGATGCGATCAAGAAGGGCCTGGAGGCCCGTCAGATGGCGGCCGACATGGCCGGCGCCAACCTGGAGAACTTCGTGTGGCTCGTGCCGTACCTGCCGATCGACCCGAAGGACGTCGGCGGCAGCTATGAGGCGATCATCCGCGTGAACTCCCAGTCCGGCAAGGGCGGCATGGCCTACCTGCTCAAGACGAACCACAACCTCGACCTGCCCAAGCGTCTGCAGGTGGAGTTCGACAAGATCGTGCAGAAGTATGCGGACGAGACCAAGAAGGAAGTCAAGGACGCGGACATCTGGCGTCTGTTCAAGGACGAGTACCTGCCGGTCGAGGAGACGGGTGCCACGGCCGCCGGTGCGATCGTTGGCGACAGCCATGACGAGACGCTTGAACAGTGGGGCCGTCTGAAGCTGCTCAAGGTGCAGGTCTCCTCCGGTGAGGATGGCTCCGACACCGTGCTCAAGGCCAGACTGCTCGACCGCGGCGTGAACGTGGGCGTGGATGAGCCGGTCGAGCGCGAGCTGATGGGCGTGGGCAACGGCCCGATCGCCGCGTTCATCAACGCGATCGCCGCCATCGACATCAATGTGTCGGTGATGGATTACGTGGAGCATACGATGACCGCCAGCACCGACGCCATGGCCGCCTCCTATGTGGAGTGCGAGATCGGCGATGAGGCGGACACCACGGTGATCTGGGGCGTCGGCATCGATTCCTCGATTATCACCAGCTCGCTGAAGGCCATCATCTCCGCCATCAACCGGTCGATGCGGTAAGCGTACGTGTCGTCGTCAACGACGGCGTGCCAAGACTCCTGAAGGGTTCCGCAGCTCCGAATGGCTGCGGGACCCTTCGTTATGTCTCTGTCTGCAAACCGGGGAACGGTAACAGGCGCGATCGTGATGATCCGCCAATGCCGGCTTCGCACATACTTACCACTTACTTACCACATCTGGTAAGTAAGTGGTAAGTCAAGTGGTAAGTTGCCACGTGCAACGGGCTATCGCTTGAGTCGGTAGCGTTGTTTGGGGCTTCGCGCGATGTGTGTCGGCTCGATGACGTCGGCCTTGATAAGGCGATTGAGATGATTGACAATGGCCGACCGTGAGAGTCCTGAAAGCTCCACGAGCTCGCGGGTGCTTGCCGAACTTTGCTCGTGCAGCAATGCGATGATGGCCGTTTCGACATCGTCCGAGGCGATGACTTGGCGTTCGCTTTCGCTGACGCGACGTTTGGCGAACGTCAACGAGAAATACGTCAGCGTATTCGACGGTTCGGGCGGCGGCATGAGGGCTTCCTGCAGCTCCTCTTCGATTACCTGATAGCCTGTCCCACGGTTCTCCACCACGTACCCGCCCCCGGGGTACGGGGTGGTCTCCAATATGTTGGAAAGGAACTGGTTGCGCGAGGCGGAAATGCCGGCATGCCCCAGAGTCTCTATGGTCACATTGCCGAACAGTCCTCCCGGATTGAGGATTTCCAGACGGTCGAGATACATATTCACCTGCACCTGCGAACCGCGTGCATCGGGGGAGTAGTCGCGGTGCATAAGAGCGTTGGCTATGGCCTCTCTGACCGCTTTATCCGGATAATCGGGCACATCCTTGCGGAATGCTCCGTCGATGATGGCACCGGTGCGCATGTTCTTGACCACTGCATTCACGGCATCGTCAATCATGAGGGGAATGGGGCCCACCAAGGTCTGTGCGTCGAGGAATCGTCTGCCGTCGGACGTGGTTTCCGCCTTGGTGGTGCCGGGGAACACGGTGAAGGTCACGTTCAGGCGTGGGAAGAATTGTTGGGGGAATATGCCCAGCGACATCAGTCCGCCGAGAGTAGGGCGGAGCATGTCGCCGTCGCGGTGCACAACGTGCATGCTGGTAAGGATGGTTTCATCGTCCCTCGACGCGAACACCCGTGGGTGCAATGCGCGTTGCCGCGCGATGAACGCGGATACCAGATCCCTGTCGAGGTCGTCGAGCGTGGCGCCTGTAACGATTTCGTCGTCATAGGTCGGCTGGGTGTGTTCCTCGATAAGGCGGTCGATTTCATACTGGGTGAGTTTGCGGTCGCCGTCTCCCGTGCGGATGTATGAGCCTTGATACCGCCCGCGTGTGGTCACGTAGCAGGGTTTGTCTTTCTTGGACATGGCCGGTATCTCGGCAACCAGGAGATTGATGCCCTCGAAGGGCAGGATTTCGGTGATGGGCCGAACCGGAGGCGTCATCTTGGCGCAGGCCGCAGCCAGCGATTCCTGCATGGCGGTGGCGTTGAAGTTGCTGACCGGCATAAAGCCGTTCTTCTCCGACAAGCCCAGAATCAGTGTACCGCCGGTGCCGTTGGAGAATGCGGACAAGGTCTCGACGACGGACTCCGGAAGTTTGGACGACGCTTCCTTGACTTCACACGTTTGGGTGTCGTTGCCGATCTGTCTCATATGTGCGATGAGTTGTTCAAGATCCTCGGTGCCCATGTTGTCTGCTCCGTGTTCGTTGCCTCTTGGTGTTTCAACTTACCACTTAACTTACCACTTACTTACCAGATGTGGTAAGTAAGTGGTAAGTTAAGTGGTAAGCTTGCCGGAATCGTCGGATGCAATGATGCATCGAGAGTCCTCGTATGTTCCGGTTTCTCGACTGTGCGTTGCGAACTCGGGTGCACTGGGGGTGGTGTTGTTGCCTGTCGGCCGAGTTTGTCGTGTGTTTTGCGTTCTGCTTTTGGTTGCGGATCCGCAACCAAAAGCAGAACGCCGCGTTCATCTGCTCGCCATGCCTGAAAACCGGAACGACGACGGGCATAATCGGGAACAAAAGCGGGGGATAATGGTGGGCATGGGCAACGTCAGTGTGGTCATCACCGGCTACAACCAGAACGAGATGATTCGCGAGGCCGTCGATTCGGTTCGGCGGCAGAAGCTGCGTCCGGACGCGATCATCGTGGTGGACGACGGGTCGACGGATCCGGCATCCGTACAAGTGCTGGACGAACTGGAACAAGCGGAAGACATCACCGTCATCCGGCAGGGGAACGCCGGACCGTCCGCCGCGCGCAACGTCGGCATCCGAGCGGCGCGGACCGACTGCGTGACCGTGCTGGACGGCGACGACCGGCTGCTGCCGACGTTCCTGGAGACGACGGTCGGTCTGTTGGACGGCGATGCGTCCGTCGTCGCCGCGTCCGGCTGGCTGCGGACCTTCGGTGTGCTGGATGCGGTCGTCAAACCGACCGGCGGCACGATCGCCGACTTCCTGCCGCGCAACGCCTGCCCGGCGACGTTCACGTTCCGGCGAACCGTCTGGGAAGCATGCGGCGGCTATGACGAGTCGATGCGCTCCGGATTCGAGGACTGGGATTTCTGCCTGTCGTTGCTCACAGCCGCGGCAACGGCGGCGGACACAACCGCGACCGGGCAGGAGCCTCGCATCGCCATCGCCCCCGAGCCATTGATCGAATACCGCACCGCGCCGGCAAGTCCGAACATCACCAGCATGGACAAACGCCTGGAAACGATGCGGTACCTCATCAACAGACATCATGCCGCATACGCCGCTCATCTCACGGATGCGCTCCTGGGCATCGAGGCCACGTCGATCGCCCGGCTCAACCTGTGGGAGCGCACGGTCCGCGAACACCCCGCGTTGCTGGAGAGCCAGCCGGATTCGCGCGCCTTCATGGCCTCGCCCACATACGGCGACGGCGGTATGGCCGCCGCCGCCCGCCTGCGCTCGTGATAGAACGATGCGGATGCCTTTGACGAGAAGAAGGCATCCGCATCAGGTGTTGGAGGGGCGTCGTCACGCCAGACGCGCGCCCCAGATGGTCCGGTTGCCGCCAATTGCGGAGAACGTCAGCGTCGTGCGGCCATCGGTCTCGCGCGGCAGTTCGGCGAACACACCCGTATAGGTCACGCCGTCGAGCGTGATCGCCATATCCGTGTCGCAGCAACGCACGTTGGTCGCACCGCAGGTGCCAAGCATCCGCCAGGTGCCGCGCACGACCGGGCCGTCCGTCGACCGTGGCAGATTCGCGTCCGGGGTGTCGAAGAACGAAACCATGCCGCCGCTGGTCACCCGGCCATCCGGCTGCAATGTGATCGTCTCCGGACGGTTGATGCCGACGAACTCGCCGTCGGCATGGCGCTCACCGTTGTAGAACGTGTGCGGGTCGTGCCGAACCAGCTCGTAGTCGCCCACGACCGAGTCCGGCCGCGTCGGAGGCACGGCCGCCTGTCCGCGATACTCGTACGGCGCGGCCACCAGCCAGCCGTCCTCAGTCGGCAGCAGTTCGCGGATATGCGTCTCGTAGTCCTCGCCCTCGCGGCCGATGAACCGCGTGTGGTACGTCATGAATAGCCGGCCGTCGCTACGGCGGTGCAGCACGGAGTTGTGTCCCTGCGAGACTTCCACGGTGTCGAGCGTGATCGGGCCGCCGCTCCACAGCACCGAGGACGTCAGGCGCACGCCGGTGTCCTTTGTCAGATTGTCGGGGATTTCGCCGGCGGAGATTGCCGGATTCCCGTTCTGATCCACGTACGGGCCGGTCAGATGCTTCGAGCGGAAGATGCGGATCTGGTAGCCGCCGGTCGTGCCCAGCCAGCCATAGGAGAGGAACAGGTACCACCAGCCGTTCTTGCGCACGAAGTACGAGCCTTCGCCGGAGTTCCAGTAGCCGCCGGCCACCTTCACGCCGTAGTACGGGTCGCAGGCGTCCTTGACATACGGGTACGTGGCGGTGTAGTCGCGCAGGCCGGTGGTCGGGTCCAGCCTGAACATCCAGATGCCGCCGAACCAGGAGCCGACGCTCATCCACATCTCGCCGTGCTCGCACATGATCGGCGCGGCGTCGATGGCGTTGATGCGCGTGTCCTTGAGCGAGAGGTAGCGGTCGGGCAGATCGTGCGCCGCCTGTTCGCCGAGCACGCGCGGCACGTCGGTGCGGTCCACGTTCGACGCGTCGAACCCCGAGTAGACCACCGGACCCACGTACGTCCAGTCGCCATCGAGCCGGTCCGCGGTCAGCAGCACGATCACCGACCGGAAGTCGTGGCCGTTGACGGACAGGTACATGCACCATTTGCCCATCACGGGGTTCCAGATCACGTCCGGCGCCCAGGTGTTGCCGTTGAGGTCCGGGTTCTCCGGCTGCTTGGGCCACGCCTCCCAGATGCCGCCGAGCGCGGACTCCGGGTCGCGGCTCAGGTTGTTCTCGAACCGCTCCCAGTGCACCAGGTCGGTGCTGCGGGCGCAACGGCGATGGGTGCCGAAGATGTAGTACGTGCCGCGGTCCTCCACAATCGCCGGATCATGGATGGCCACGCGACCGGGGGCCAGGGGGTATTGGGGAATGGTCATGGACGCTCCTTACTGCTGCGAGCCCCAGATGCACAGGTTGCCGCCCAGGGCGCTGAAGGTCATGACCTCCTTGCCGTCCAGGTCGCGCGGCAGCTTGGCGAAGTCGCCGGTGTAGGTCACGTCGCCGAGCGTGATCGTCATCTGGTTGGATCCCTCGGACGCCTCCCAGGTGCCGGTCTGGTCGCCGGAGACGGTGCCGTCCTCGTTGAGCGTGATGTTCACCGGCTTGTTGACGCCGCGGTAGTCGGTGCTGTCCTTGTCGGTGACCTTCTTCGGGCCCTTGAAGTAGGTGCTCTTCTCGTGGGTCACCAGCTCGTAGTCGCCGGCCAGGTCGGCGGCGTCGTAGCCGGCGGTGTCGGCCTTGGTGCCGGTGTATTCGTATGGCGCGGCAACCAGCCAGCCGTCGGCGGTGGGCATGAGCTCGCGCACGCGCACCTCATGGACCTCGCCGCGGTCGGAGAATCGGGTGTGGTAGACGATGTACGCGGTGCTGTCGTCGTCCACCAGCACCGAGTTGTGGCCCTGGGAGACCTCGATGTCGGCGTTGTCGTTACCGCTCCACTGGATCGAGCTCATCAGGCGGATGCCGGTGTCTCCCTGCCAGTTGTTGCCTTCGGCGCGGGTGGCGATGGCCGTGTTGCCGGCCTGGTCCACGTAGGGGCCGGTGATCGAGTCGGAGCGGAAGACGCGGACCTGGTAGCCGCCGGTCTGCTGGAGGTGGCCGTAGGACAGGAACAGGTACCAGTGGCCGTTGGCGTGGGCCAGATACGCGCCTTCGCCGGAGTTGCCGAAGCCGCCGGCCACCTTGATGCCGTAGTAGGCGTCGGACTGGTTCTCGACGGTCTCGTAGGTGGCGGTGTAGTCGCGCAGGCCGGTGGTCGGGTCGAGCTTGAACATCCAGACGCCGCCGAACCAGGAGCCGTACACCATCCACATCGTGCCGTCCTCGTCGGTTTTGACGGTCGGGTCGATGGCGTTGATGCCGGTGTCGCTCTGCGACTGGTATCGGGTCAGGTCCGCGTCCTCGCCCAGCACCTGCTCCACGTCGGTGCGGTTCACGTTGACCTTGGTGAATCCGGAGTAGACGACCGGGCCCACGTAGGTCCAGTCGCCCTCGATGTCGTCGGCGGTCAGCAGCACGATCACGGAGCGGTAGTTGTCGCCGTTGACGGACAGGTACATGCACCACTTGCCCATCGTCTCGTTCCAGAACACGTCCGGCGCCCACATGTTGCCCTCCACGTCCGGGTTCGTGGACTGCTTGGACCACTCCTCCCAGATGTCGCCGAGGATCGTCTCGTAATCCGTGCTCAGGTTGTTCTCGAAGGTCTTCCAGTTGACCAGGTCGGTGCTCTTGGCCCAGGCGCGGTGGGATCCGAAGATGTAGTAGGTGTCGCCGTCCTTGACGATGGAGGGGTCGTGCGAGGAGACGCGTTGGATCTGCGAGGTCTGGGTGTCGCCGCCTGACTGTTCGGAGGACGACGGGGCGCCGGTGCAGCCGGCGAATGCCGCGACCGCCAGTGCCGCGGTGGCGAGTGCCGCCGTCAGCCGGCGAAGCCTGGTGGATGCTGTCATGGATGTGTTCTCCCTTCCGGGCGCTGCCGTGCGCCTTGTTCCGCATCGCTGCGTGTCGGATGTACAACGATGTAATACACTATACTGTACAACGATGTAAAACATGCCGCAACCGAAAGGTCCCCACCATGTCCTGCTCCTATTCCCTGCTGTGCTACACGCGCAAACCCACCAAGCGCGAGGAGGCGAACAACGCCGACATCGCCCTGAGCATGCACCTTGCCCTGCGTTCCCACATCGACAGCGCCTGGACCCCGCTGAACGAGAACTACGGCATCCTGTTCGCCGCCGGCGTGCCCACCGCCTCCGTGCCGTCCGCCGCGCGCCGCGCCTGCACCGCCGCGCGCCGCTTCAAGGCCGATCGGTTCGACGCCCCCCGCCCCGCCAGCGCCGCCGTTGACGTCGACGCGGTCATGCCGGACGTCGACATCGTTCTCAAAAGCCTGAAGGACCCCTACCTGTTCCGCCTCAAGGACGGCCGCTTCGCCGTCGCCGCCACCCGCACCGCCCGCGGCGGCGACCCCGACGGGTCCGAGGCCTCCGCGTTCCTGCTCGCGGTCAGCCGCGACCTGACCTCCTACGACCAGCTCGGCCTGGTCCGCCTGGACACCGTCGCCGGCGTGAACCGGCCGGGCGTGGAATACGACGCGCAGTCCGGGCAGTACGTCATCCGCTGGCGTGACGACGAGGGGCACGCGCTGTATGCGGTCGTCGACGACATCGAATCCGCCGTGGCCCGCACCGTGCCCGTGGCCGGCGCGGACCGCGATGCGGCGACGGTGCGGCACGACGCCGCGTGCTACGGCATCGACGACGTGGTGCCGGGCAACGTCATCACCATCAGCGACGTGGAGGCCGCCCGGCTGATCGAACGCTTCGGCCGCGTCTACAACACCGGGTCCTCGGCGCCCACCTGCAGCCTGATGGCGTCGCTGCGCGGCCCCGAGGCGCGCGAGGCCGTCCGCTGGTTCGCAGACACCCGCGCCGACCTGACCTACTCCGACGGCTCCAAGGCCACCCGCGCCGTCGACTGGGATACGGACGCGCTCGCCCGCTTGGCCGACGACGCCGCGGAAGGCCGCCTGAAGCCGGGCGAGAGCCGCACGATCCGCGGCCGCATCCGCCAGACCACCTACCCGGTGCCGTTCGCCGTCGAGCGCGCCGACCCGTCGGTGTTCGCCTGGAACTTCAACGGCAAGCCGATGTTCCTGTTCATCGCCACCGAGGACGCCGACGGCAACTGCATCGACCCGCGCGAGGGCCGCACCCACATGCCGCTGCGCGTGGCCGACACCATCGAGGGCCTCTCCGACGCCGCCGGCGGACGCGAGCGCGAGATCGACCTGCTCGTCCGCGGCGACCTGAACTCCGAGGGCCGCGCGATGACCGGATGCTTCTGGGCGCCCGAGCTACACGTCATCGACGGACGGCTGTCCATCCTGTTCATGCCCTGCTTCGACGGCGAGCCCACGCACGCGGACGGCACCCCGAACGACCGCGCCGGCAAGCCCGACATGTGGACCGGACGCTGCCACATCATGCAGCTGAAGAAGGACGAGGCCGGCCTGGACCTCGATCCGCGCGAGCCCGCCAACTGGACGGTTCCCGAGCCGATCCTCGGGCCGGAGGGCGACATCCTCAACCCCGTCCAGCTCATCTCCCTGGACATGACCGTCATCGGCGACTCCGGCAACTGGTACTACGCCTGGCAGCAGGTCGGCAGCGTGTGGATCGCCCGCTTCGACCCGTCGAACCCGGCGCGCCTGACCAGCCGGCCCCGGCAGATCGTGGTCCCCGAATTCGCCTGGGACAACCTCATCGCCGAAGGTCCGAACGCGGTGATCCGCAACGGCCGCATCTTCCTGATCTACTCGGGATCGTCGGTCGGCATCGACTACACCACCGGTCTGGTGACCGCGCCCGCCGGCCAGAACGCGGATCTGACCGATCCGGCCTCCTGGGCCAAGCTCGACTACCCGCTGCAGAAGTCGGGGCTGTACAACGGCCAGTGGCAGCTCGGCACCGGTCATGGCATGTGGTCGCGCGACGAGGACGGCAACATGATCTACGTCTTCCACAACGCCGAGTACGTCAACGGCCGCTATGGCGGGCGCGACGCCCAGGTGCGGCGCGTGCACTGGTCCGCGGAGGGCATGCCGCTGCTGGACGTGGAGACCTGCGAGGAACTCGACCCGGCGTACGCCGAGGTCGCGATGGAGATCGCCGTGTCGTGACCCACGGGATCGTGATCGTGGCATCGGCCCGGCGTCCGCGCAACGGCGGCGCCGGGCCGATTGTACTATCGTTGTAGATGAATGAGCGTACGGAACGGAGGGAACCGATGGCGCGCAAGGAGAGCGATCACGCCGTGACGATGCGTGACGTGGCCGAGGACGCGGGGGTGTCCGTCAAAACCGTGTCGAATGTGGTGAACAACTACCAGTTCGTGTCCGCGCGCACGCGGGACAAGGTGATGGCCTCGATCGACAAGCTCGGATACACGCTGAATATGACGGCGCGCAACCTGCGCACCGGGCATACGGGCATCATCGGCCTGGCCGTGCCGGACCTGGTGATGCCGTACTTCGCGCAGCTGTCGTCGCTGGTCATCGGGGAGGCCAAGAAACTGGGCATGCGCGTGATCGTGGAACCCACGCTGTACTCGCGCGAGGGCGAGCTTGAGGCGCTGCACGGCGCGCAGCAGGCCATGCTCGACGGACTGATCTTCAGCCCGCTGGAGCTGGGGCAGGATGACGTGGCCGAGCTGGATGTGGACTATCCGCTGGTGCTGATCGGCGAACGGATCTTCACCGACACGGTGGATCATGTGGCCACCGAGAACGTTGAGGGCGCCAAGCGCGCCACCAAGTACCTGTTGCAGACCGGGTGCCGACGGCTGGCCGTGGTCGGCACGCATCCGGGGGAGCAGGTCGGCTCGGCGGCGCTGCGCCTGCAGGGCTACCGCGAGGCGCTGGAGGAGATGGGCGTCCCCTACGACGAACGGCTGGTAGTGCCCTCGAAGATGTGGCACCGTGATGACGGCCTGCACGCCATGAACATGTTGCTGGACTCCGGCGTGGTGCCGGATGGCGTGGTGGCGTTGAACGACATGCTCGCCTCCGGCGTCATGCACTCGATCCAGCTGCACGGGTTCCGGGTTCCCGACGACATCTCGGTGATCGGTTTCGACAATTCCGACGATTCGCAATACCTGACCCCGTCGCTGACCACCATCGCCCCCGGTCTGGAGGCTGTGGCGCGGCTGTCCGTGAGAGTGTTGCGCGACCGGATCGACGGCGTCTCGCCGTTCGGTGCCCCCGAAGGCACCTCGGTGTTCCGCAAGGTATCCTCCACGCTGGTTGTGCGCAACTCCACACGCCCGATCCCCGACGGCGGTCTGCGGCTGTAGGCGGACGGGCGGTGGCTGCGCCTGTAGGGCGTATCCAACCGTGAAAGCGGGCAACCAATGGGCGTGTTGTCGCGATTGCACGACAACACGGACGCAGAGCAGATGGTCAATGAGCGTGTTGTCACAGCTACGCGACGACACGGACGCGAAGCGGATGACTGGGGGCGTGCCGTCGCATGACGGCGGCGTATCTGCAACAAAGGCTCCGGCAATCGTCCCGCGACACTCTGACCGATTTGTTCCAACGATGTAAATCGACTATATTCAACGTTGTAAACAACGAAACCGATGGATTGATGAGGTTGAAACAATGGCTGTTTACAACAATCCGATCGTGCTTCAGCGTGCGGACCCATGGGTGCTCAAGGTCGACGGCGAATACTACTTCACCGCGTCGGACCCGGAGTACAACGTCATCGCGATCCGCCACGCCTCCGCGATCAACGACCTGCAGAAGGCCCCCGAGACCATCGTGTGGCGCAAGCATGAGTCCGGCCCCCAGAGCAAGTACATCTGGGCCCCGGAGCTCCACCGCGTGAATGGCGCATGGTACATCTACTATGCCGCCGCCGAGCGCGAGTTCGAACCCAACGGCATGCCGACGCACCGCATGTACGTGATCGAGAACACCGACGCCGACCCGACCACCGACAACTGGGTGGAGAAGGGCCAGGTCGTCACCCAGTTCGACACGTTCTCGCTCGACGCCACCACCGAGGTCATCGACGGCGTGCAGTACCTGGTCTGGGCGCAGAAGGATCCCGATATCCCGGGTAACTCCAACCTGTACATCGCCCGGATGGAGAACCCGTGGACGCTCGGCGGCGAGCCGGTCATGCTGACCAAGCCCGAGTACGACTGGGAATGCATCGATTTCCTGGTCAACGAGGGCCCGGCGTTCCTGTTCCACGACGGCAAGATCTACATCACCTACTCGGCCTCCGGCACCGGCGTTCCCTATGCCGTGGGCCTGTTGACCGCCGACCGCGGCGCCGATCTGCTCGATCCGAACAGCTGGTCCAAGAGCCCGGTGCCGGTGTTCAAGACCTGCGCCGAGAACGGCCAGTACGGCCCCGGCCACAACTCGTTCACCAAGAGCGAGGACGGCACCGAGGACCTGATGGTCTATCACTGCCGCAACTACACCGAGATCAAGGGCGACCCGCTGTTCGATCCGAACCGTCACGCCCGCGTCGGCGTGGTGCGGTGGACCGAGGACGGTCCCGACTTCGGTGTGCCCGCCCCCGACGACGTGTGGACGCCGACCTCGACCGAGGTGCTGCCCGCGGACGGTGGTCCGCTGGCCGGCACGCCCGTCTCCCGCGACTGATGTCGCCGCCGTCGGTTCTGTCGGCGGCGATCGCAGATGCCCGCGGAGCCGTGGGCTGACTCTCTTTCCGCAAGGTGCCGTTTCGTCCGGGGTCGATTGGTGTCCCCGCGATTCCCGACGGGGCGGCATCCGAGTTGGCGGTTGCCGGTGGTCGTCCGACGCGGTCCATTGCAGTGACGGTGGCGTCGAGATGCGCCGCACCGGACCGGGATCCGGTCGGTGTCGATTGCCGCAGTGCGATGGCGCCGGGGTGTTCCCCGTGAGCGACGCCAACCCCGCGTCCGCCTTGGTATTACACGGCGTGTCGCATAACTTGTACAACGATGGAAATCGCTGTACAATGCATATTACAACGTTGCAAAAAGCGTTGAGGCTACAGCAGCAGACAACGGTGTTGTAAGGCGCAAAACCGTCCGTTCGGTGGACCGCAAGCCGGTGGGATGGTGATATGGCCTGGCAGCTTCGAGCAGCGTCGATACAGTTCTGGTATCAATCCAGGAGATTAAGGAGAAATCCATGAACATGAAGAAAAGCCTCATTGCCGGCGTGGCGCTGACGATGGTCGCCTCGCTCGGCCTGGCCGGTTGCGGCTCCAACGGCGGTGTCGAGAAGACCGAAGACGGCAAGATCAAGATCACGATGTGGCACGGCTTCTCCGAGGCCGACGGCAAGACCCTCGAAGGCATCGTTGACGACTTCAACAACTCGCAGGACGAGTACTTCATCGATGCCCAGCTGCAGCCGTGGTCGACCATCGGCGAGACCATGGTCACCAAGGTCACCTCGGGCGATGGCCCGGACTTCGTGACCACCGGCGCCGACAACGGCCAGGGCTGGTCGCTGGATGGCACCTTCCAGTGCGTCACCGACTTCTATGACGATCCGGAGAACGAGACCGAGAACTACATCCCGAACGTCGTCGATCAGATCACCTTCGACATCGACGGCTCCGAGGAGAAGTGCGCCGTTCCGATGGGCTACGCGCCGACCGCCGTGTGGTACAACACCGACATGTGGGCCGAGGCCGGCCTGACCGAAGCCGATATCCCGACCACCTGGGACCAGCTGCTTGAGGTCGCCAAGAAGCTGACCAAGTCCGACGGTACGCAGTACGGCATCGCCCTGCCCGATCTGGGCTGGGGCTCCTTCCTCAAGGGCAACGGCAGCGGCGTGTACACCGTGGACGGCGAGGTCTCCATCAACACCCCGGAGAACAAGGCCTTCCTGGAGAAGATGCGTGACTTCTACAAGGGTGGCTACACCATCTCCGGCATGGACGAGACCGCCGCTCGCGAGTCCTTCGAGTCCGGCCAGTCCGCGATGGTGATCGTCGGTCCGTGGGAGGACCAGGCCGCCACCGACAAGGGCATCGCCCACGACCTGTTCCCGGTTCCGGCCGGCGATGGCACCTACGTCTACCCGGATGGCACCTCCGGCTCCAACACCGGCTCCACCGGCCTGTACTGGTGGGTCACCTCGCAGGTCGGCGATTCCGAGAAGCTGCCCGGCATCTACGAGTTCTTCAAGTTCTACAACAACCATGACAACCAGGTGACCTGGTCGCTCGGCTCCGCCTACCCGCCGAACAACACCACCGTCACCGAGGAGGAGCTCTCCGAGCGTCCGCTGATCGCGAAGATCGCCCAGTACACCGACCAGTCCTTCATCGCCGTGGCCGGCCTGAAGGGCGGCTTCGGCGACATCATCGCCACGATCGACACCCTGACCTCCAACACCACTCGTACCGACGACGACATCCAGACGATGCTCGACGAGGCCGAGACCAAGATCCAGGGCTACCTCGACGAGTACGCCGAGTAATCGCCCCCGGATACCCCAACATCGCGGTCCGGCCCATCCGGATCGCACCTGACACGCAACGGCCGCCGACGGCGCTCCGCCAGCCGCGGCCGTTGCCGTGCCTTATCCCGTTCCATCCAGACAAAGTCGTTTACTGGAGGAGTGCATGACCACCGCATCTTCTAAGGCGAACAAGCACACCGCAGTGGCGCATCAGAACAAGAAGGCCATCGCGCGCCGCAACCTGCGCGTCGGCCTGACGTTCACCGCCCCGGCCCTCATCGTGCTCGCCATCTTCGTCTTCTATCCGGCGATCAAGACGTTCATCACGTCGCTGACCACCGACCGCATCAACCGTTCCGGCAAGTTCGTCGGCTTCCAGAACTACATCGACCTGTTCCAGAGCGACGATTTCTGGACCGATGTCATCAACACGCTCGTCTACGCGGTGCTGTACGCGCCGATCGTCGTCATCGTCGCGCTGGCGTTCGCGCTGCTGCTCAACCGCAAGGACCTGAAGTTCGTCGGGTTCTTCCGCACCTGCATGTTCCTGCCGTTCGTCATCTCCCTGACCGTGGCCGCCATCGCCTGGCAGTTCATCCTCTCCCCGTCCCTCGGCCTGGTGCCCTACTGGCTGGACCAGCTGTTCGGCATCGAGGGCCTGAACCTGCTCGGCACCCGCGAGACCGCCATGGCCACCATCGTGTTCATCACGGTGTGGAAGAACTTCGGCTACTTCATGGTCATCTTCCTGGCCGGCCTGCAGGGCATCTCCGCCGAGCTGTACGAAGCCGCCAGCCTCGACGGCGCCAGCGCCTGGCAGAAGTTCCGCTACATCACCCTGCCGGCCCTGCGCCCGACCTTCAACTACGTCGTCATCTTCGGCCTCATCGGTTCGTTCCAGGTCTTCGACCAGGTCTTCATCCTGACCTCCGGCGGCCCGGCCCGCGCCACCGAGACCATCGTGTACCGCATCTACACCGAGGCGTTCGGCAACGGCAAGCTCGGCTACGCGTCCGCGCTGTCGTACGTGCTGCTGATCATGACGCTGATCGTCGGCCTGATCCAGCTGTACACCAACGCCAAGCATGAGAGGGAGGAGATCGCATGAGCTCCGCAACCATTTCCGCTGCGCAGGAGGCCGAGAACAAGCGCATCAACGCCGAGAACGAGCGTCTGCGCCGCAAGGCCACGACCCGCCGCCGCGTCGGTCTGGGCTTCAGCTATCTCGCGCTGATCCTGGTCACCATCCTGATGCTGTTCCCGCTGATCATCGTCGTGCTGGTCTCGTTCACGCCGAACGAGATCACCCAGACCTGGCCGCCGAAGCTGATCCCGAGCGCCTTCACCCTCGACAACTACATCGATCTGTTCGGCCGTCTGCCGATCGGCCGCGAGCTGCTCAACACCATCGTGTTCGCAGGCGCCGTGACCATCATCTCGGTGTTCTTCGACTCGCTGGCCGCCTACGGCCTGTCCCGCGTGGACTTCAAGGGCCGCGGCGTGCTGCTCGGCGTGCTGATCGCCACGATGATGATCCCGGGCATGGCCCTGCTCATCCCCGTCTACAAGCTGCTGGCGGACATGGGCCTGGTCAACAGCTACCTGGGCATCATCATCCCGCGTATGGCCGATGTCGGCGGCATCTTCCTGCTGCGCCAGTTCTTCATCTCGATCCCGAAGGACCTGGATAACGCGGCCCGCATCGACGGCGCCGGCGAGTTCCGCATCTTCGCCCAGATCGTCCTGCCGAACTCGATCCCCGCGATCCTGACGGTCGGCATGTTCAACTTCATGGGCAACTGGAACGACCTGCTCTGGCCGTTGATCATGACCTCCCGTCCGGAGACCCGCACCATCACCGCCGGTCTGGCGATGCTGACGGGCCACGGTTCCTCGGTCACCCCGTACGGCGTCGTGATGGCGGGCGCGCTGATCTCCGCCCTGCCGCTGCTCATCGTGTTCTTCTTCGTCCAGAAGAGGTTCGTCGAGGGCATCGCGATGACCGGTATGAAGTAATCCTCTTCCCTTCCTTTCCTCCTTCCGATGCCGTTGGGCCGGTGTCGTCAGCAATGACGGCACCGGCCCAACGGTTTACAGGGTGAGGCAATTCACTGTTTGGGCCTTCGCAACACCGTGAATTGGGGCGGTCGCTACGGCCGCGAATCGGGCGCGCTGGATTCGCGCTCCACCAGCCTGGACGGCACCACCACTTGGGCGTATCCATTGGGCCCCGCCTCTTCGGGCACCCGTCCCTCGATGCGGTCGCAGAGCAGTTCCAGCGACATCCGTGCCACTTCCCGCAGGTTCGGATCCACGGAACTCAGCGAGGGGGAGAGATACTGCGAATCGGTCGAATCGTCGTAGCCGATGACCTTCACGTCCTGGGGCACGCGGATGCCGCGGCGCGCCAATTCCTGCATCGCGCCCATCGCCAGCAGGTCGTTCATGCAGACGATGCCGTCGGGGCGGATGCCGCCGTCCAGCATCCGGGCCACCGCGTCGGCGCCGTCCGGCTGGTACCAGATGACCGCCGGGATCTCAAGCGCCGGATCGTTGGGCAGTCCCGCGGCGGCCAGCGCCTGCCGGTACCCCTTGAGGCGGTACGGCGACGAGCCGTAGTCCTGCTCCCACTCGTGCACGCCGATGATGGCGATGCGCCGGCATCCGAGTTCGATGAGTCGCGCGGTGGCGTTGCGGAAGCCGGTGGTGTTCTCGGTCAGGACGCGGTCGTAGGTGTCGAGCCGCAGGTGCTCGCCGATGATGACGAGCGGGTAGTCGACGTGGATGTCGGCGGCGTCGCTGGTGTTCAGGTGCAGCGGACTGAAGATCAGACCGTCGGTCAGGGTACTGAACGAGCCGTGGAGCACGTCGAGCTCGGTCTGGCGGTCCACGCCGGAGGGGTTGAAGATGACGTGCTTGCCCCGGACCCGCGCCTCCTCCATGACATACGCGGAGAGTTCGGCGAAGTAGGGCATCCGCGGGTCGGGGATGGACAGGCCGATGATGTTGCTGTGCCCCTGACGCAGGTTCTTGGCCGTCATGTTGAGCGAGTAGCCGAGCTCGTCGATGGCGGCGAGGACCTTGGCTCGCGTGGAGTCGCGGACGAACGGGTAGTCGTTGACCACATTCGACACGGTTTTGACCGAGACGCCGGCGCGGCGTGCCACGTCGTGCATGGTGACGTGTCGTTGCTGTATCATGGACGTCTCCTCGTCGTGACGATGATGCGTGGTCAATACCGCTACAGTATACGGTGCGCGGCTGTGATTATGCGGTAACTTCGCGTTTTTCCAACGTTTATATCGTTGCAGTGATTCTCGCTGCGACGACGGAGAGACGCGTATCGCATCGTTGAATATCACGAGTGCGTCGTATAATAGTACAACGTTATATCCATCATCGTTCCACCTCGCAGACGGGAGAGCGCCATGGAAGCGCAACCAACCGACCCCTACGGCTACCTGCTCGTCCACTTCCTCGAAGACCCGGACGGCTACGCCGAACGCATCTACATGGATCTGTCGGACGGCGACAATCCGCATCGTTGGATCCCCCTGAACGGCGGCGAGCCGCTCCTGACCTCCACCATCGGCACCACCGGCGTGCGCGACCCGCACATCACCCGCAACCCGGAGACCGGCGTGTGGACCATCGTCGCCACCGACCTGCGCGTCTTCGGCGGCGCCGAAGGCCTCAACGGGCGCGAGATGTCGTCCTGGCACCACTGGTCGCGGCACGGCAGCACCGATCTCATGGTCTGGCAGTCGGACGACCTGATCCACTGGACCGGCCCGCATACGCTCGACGTGGCCCGCCGCCCCGACGGTTCGCGGCTGGAACTCGGCATGGCCTGGGCCTGCGAGAGCCTGTGGGTGCCGGACTACTATCCCGAGGGGCATGACGGCGGCCGCGGCGCCTTCGTCATCTACTGGTCGAGCACCGTCTTCCCCGACGACGACCGCGACCACACCACCGCCGACGTGCGCCCGCAGGTGCTGTGGGGCGTGACCCGCGACTTCACGCAGGACACCTACGAGTACGGCGGCGTGTTCATCGACACCGGCGGCGACTCGATCGACACCACGATGATCCAGCGTCCGTTGCCCGACGGCGGACGGCGGACCTACCGCATCACCAAGGACAACGCGTTCGGCAACGGCATCTGGATGGATTCGACCGACGCCCCGCGCTGGTGGGAGCCGGGGACGCCGTGGACGACCGTGCAGACCCGCATCGGCGCGGAGTACGCGGTCGGCGGCGACCCGGGCGGCGTCGAGGGGCCGGCCGCGTTCGCTTCGCACAGTGCCGACGAATGGTACCTGTTCGTCGACGTGATCCCGGAGATCGGATACCGGCCGCTGGTCACGGACGATCTGGACGCCGGTTGGCGACCGTTGCAGGCGGAGGACTACTACCTCTCGCCGCACACCAAGCATGGCGGCGTGATCGGCCTGACCCGCGCCGACTACGAGCGGGTCAGGGATGCGTTGCTCTGATACCGGACTCTGACACAATGAGGCGGGGCCATCCCGGAGAAGGATGACCCCGCCTCATCATAGGTCGGTATGGACGCGGGAATTGTACTGGCACAGCCTCTGATATGCAGGTGCCATATCAGCGTCGGTTACGGTACATGGCGACAACCGGCAGCGGCTACTATGATTGCTCGGAATCGTCGTCCGTCTCGCCACCTTCGACTTCGGACCCGTCTCCGGACTCCTCTCCGGCGCCTTCGTTGCCGCTTGTGTTGCCGCTGCCTCCGCAGGATACATCGTTCGGATTGTTCTGGCAGTATTCCAGACGTTCCTGTTCGGCCTGCTCCTGCTGGCGCCGTGCTTCCTCCTCGGCTTGACGCTGGGCCTCCTCTTCGGCCTGGCGCTGGGCCTCTTCCTCGGCTTTCTTCTGGGCCTCCTGCATCTGCTGCAGGGTCTGGGAGCCCAGGCCCCACGATCCATCGGAGCCGCCAACCTTGCCGTGGTCCACCGCGTTCGGGAAGGTCTCGTTGTCGGTGCCGGCCAGCGCCTGCGTCATGTACTGCGTGAACAGATGCACCGGGTAGTCGCTGCCGCCGCTCCATCCGCCGAATGCGGGGACCTCCTGCGGGTTGCCGTTCGCATCCGGGTACCACATGGCGAATACGCTGACCACGGACGGGGTGAACCCGACGGCGCTGGCCGCGTAGGAGTCGTTGGCGGTACCGGTCTTCATGGCCAGGTTATGCCCGACGGCCAGGGCCTCGGTGGCGGTGCCGTTCTGCACGGTGCCGGTCATCGCCTTGGTGACCAGCGCGGTGTCGTTCGCGTCGAACACCTGCGTGGTGTCGGTCGGCGCCTTGTAGATGTCCTCGCCGTCGGTGTTCTTGACGGAGGACACGATGTGGATGTTCGGACGGTTGCCCTGGTTGGCGATGGTGGCGTACATGCGCGCCACATCCTTGGTGGTCAGCGCGTTGTTGCCCAGAACCGTGAAGGGGTTGGTGCCGTCCAGCGAGTCGCTTTCGGCGCCCGCCTCCTTGGCTATCTCGGCGATGCGCTGGGTGCCGAGCTTGGCCTGCACATCCATATAGACGGTGTTCAGCGATTGCGCCGTGGCCGTGTACAGGTTCACGTTGCCGTAGCTCATATTGCCGAAGTTGCCGACCGGGTCGGCGATGCCGTCGAACTTGCGCGGCGAGTTGCCGTTGAATACGGTGTCCAGGTTCACGCCCTCCTGGATGGCGCCCAGCAGCGCCATCGGCTTCATGGTGGAGCCGATCTCATACACCGACTGCGTGGCCTGGTTGAGCTGCTTGGTCAGGTAGTCCTCGCCCGCGTACACGGAGATGATCGACCCGTCCTTGGCGTTGACGGAGATGCCGCCGAACTCCATGCCGTCGGGGATGACGCCCTGCATGCCGTTCTGCGCGGGGCTGACCACCGAGTACATGAGATCCTGCTTGGATTTGTCGATGGTGGTGACGATGGCGTAGCCGCCGGTGTCCAGCTGTTCGGCGCTGAACGTGCCGTCGCCGGTCAGCTCGTCGCGCACCATCTGCAACAGGTAGCCGTTCGCCCCCTGATAGGAGTTCTGCTGCGTGTACTCGATGGTCTGCGGGAACTGGGCCTCCTGCTGCTCCTGCGCGGTGATGTAGCCGTCCTCCTGCATGATGCGCAGCACGCGCGTGAATCGGGCCTGCGCCTGTTCGGGATCGACGGCCGGATCCCAGGACGACGGTGAGGGGATGATGCCGGCGAGCATGGCCGCCTCGGCTACGGTCAGGTCCTTGGCTTCCTTGCCGAAGTAGGCCTTGGCCGCGGCCTGGATGCCATAGGTGCCGCGTCCCAGATAGATGGTGTTCATGTAGTTGCACAGGACCTGGTCCTTGTCCTGCGCCTGCGCGATCTTGAGGGCCAGGATGGCCTCGCGCGCCTTGCCGAGGTATGAGGTGGTCTCGCCGAGATAATAGCGCTCGGCGTACTGCTGGGTGATGGTCGAACCGCCCTGCCTGGATCCGGTGGTCAGGTTGTTCCAGAACGCGCGGGCGATGCCGACGAGGTCGATGCCGCGGTTGGTGTAGAACGACCGGTCCTCGGAGGCCACGACGGCCTGTCCCACATAGTCGGGCAGGACCGAGCAGTCGATGATCTCACGGTTCTGCTCCGAGAACGTGCCGATGGGGGTGGTGCCGTCGGCGTAGTACACCGTGGTGTTCTCCGCCACGGCGATCGATTCCGGCTGGGGGATCTCGGTGGTGGCGTACAGATATGCGAACGCGCCGATGCCGAGCGCCAGCAGGGCGCCGATGATGCCGAGCACCCATTTGAGGATGAGGTGCTTGCTTTTGCCTTTCGGCTTCGGGCCCTTCGAGCCGTGCGAACGGTGGATGCCGCCGCCGAAATGGCGTGCGGCCGGCGTGCGTTTGGCGGTACGAGTCTGTGAAACCATGAAGTCCAAGGTAGTAGCCGCCCCTGAGAATCCGCGGTGCTGGAAGCGAAAAACGGCTTATGGACGCGGTTTTTACGCCGAACCCTCACAAATGGGCGGATGGCTGCGGACTGACCAAAATCTCTGCATGCTGTCTGGGAAAATGGTGGGAATCCGGAATGCTGCGTCATGTCGGTGCAGTGGCTGGGTAAGCTAGGACGGTGATACTGGCAATCACACTATCAAGTGGACAGAGAGGTTTTGATGAGCATTCGTGTGGCTATCGCCGGCGTGGGCAACTGCGCCTCGTCGTTGGTGCAAGGCGTCGAATACTACAAGGACACGGCCGACGATGAGAAGATCCCCGGTCTGATGCACAACAACTTCGGCGGGTATCGCGTGCGCGACGTCGAGTTCGTCGCCGCGTTCGACGTCGATGCGCTCAAGGTGGGCAAGGACCTGTCCGAGGCGATCTTCGCCTCGCAGAACAACACGATCAAGTTCTCCGATGTGCCGGACCTGGGCGTGGAGGTGCTGCGTGGCCCGACCTATGACGGTCTGGGCGAGTACTACCGCCAGATGATCGACGAGTCGGACGCCGAACCGGTCGACGTGGCCTCGGTGCTGCGTGAGAAGCAGGTCGACGTACTCGTCTCGTATCTGCCGGTCGGCTCCGAGCAGGCCGATAAGGCGTACGCCCAGGCCGCGATGGATGCGGGCTGCGCGTTCGTCAACTGCCTGCCGGTGTTCATCGCCTCCGACCCGGAGTGGGCGCAGAAGTTCCGCGACGCGGGCGTGCCGATCGTCGGCGACGACATCAAGAGCCAGGTCGGCGCCACGATCACCCACCGCGTGATGGCCCGTCTGTTCGAGGACCGCGGCGTGCGCCTGGACCGCACCTACCAGCTCAATGTGGGCGGCAACATGGACTTCATGAACATGCTGCAGCGCTCGCGGCTGGAGTCCAAGAAGATCTCGAAGACCCGCGCCGTCACCTCCGTGGTGCCGCATGAGATGGATGACTACAACGTGCATATCGGCCCGTCGGATTATGTGGCGTGGCTGGACGACCGCAAGTTCGCCTTCGTGCGTCTGGAGGGCACCACCTTCGGCGATGTGCCGCTGAACCTGGAATACAAGCTGGAGGTGTGGGATTCCCCGAACTCCGCGGGCATCGTCATCGACGCCGTGCGCGCCGCCAAGATCGCGCTCGATCGCGGTCTGGCCGGCCCGGTGCTGGCTCCCAGCTCGTACTTCATGAAGTCCCCGGCCGTGCAGCATGAGGATAACGAGGCGCGCGAGCTGGTCGAGCGGTTCATCGCCGGCGAGGTGGAGGCCGACGAGGCCCAGCTGGACGCCGACGTGGCCGCCGCCAAGGCCGCAGGCAAGGACGTCTGGCGCGCCTGAGCCGATAAGGTAACACACGCCCCCGCAGGGATGACCTCTGCGGGGGCGTTTCGTCATGCAGCCATGATGACACACCCTTGAATCGGCGTCTCTGAGGGTGTGTCGTCATACGGATGTGACAACACACCCTCAGACGTAGCCCCTGCAGCGCGTGTCGTCATTCTCAACTGACGACACGCGCTCGTGGCAGCTATGAAATGGTCGTGTTGTCATACCGATATGACAACACGACCATTACGGATGGCACAGGTGGAATACCCGTACCAGATGTCGGGTACTACTTGGCGAGCATGGGGTGAATCTGCTCCTCGTACGCGGTCAGTGCGGTGTCGATGACCTGGTGCATGTCGTAGTACTTGTAGGTGCCCAAACGGCCTCCGAACACCGTGTTCGGCACGGTCCTCTCGAGCTCCACGTACTTGGCGTACAGATCCTTGTCTGCCTCCGTGTTAATCGGGTAGTACGGCTCGTCGCCGCGCTCTGCGAACCGGCTGTACTCCTCCCAGACCACGGTGCGCTCGTGGTTCTGCGAATCGTGGCGTTCCGGGTTGAAGTTCTTAAACTCGATCGCGCGCGTGTACGGCACATCCGCGTCGGAGAAGTTCATCACCGGGCATCCGAAATGGTCGTCCTCGTCGTAGCGGACCTCTTTGAAGTCCACCGTGCGCCACTTCAGGTCGCCCAATTCGTAGTCGAAGTAGCGGTCGACCGGACCCGTGTACACCACTGGCACGCCGGCCGCGTTCAGCGCGGCCTTGTTGTACGGCTGGGATGCGTCGAAGAAATCCACGCCCAACTCCACGGTGATGCGCGGATCGTCGATCATCCGCTCGAACCAGGCCGTGTACCCATCCTTCGGCAGGCCCTCCCAGGTGTCCTTGAAATACCGGTTGTCGTAGTTGAATCGTACCGGCAGACGATTGATGATCGACGCGGGCAGCTCGCTGGGGTCGGTCTGCCACTGCTTGGCCGTGTAGTTTTTGATGAACGCCTCATACAACGGGCGTCCAATCAACGAGATGCCCTTGTCGTTCAGGTTCTGCGGATCCTTGCCTGCCAGTTCGCCCGCCTGCTCCTCGATCAGCGCCTTGGCTTCAGCCGGCGTGTAGTGTGCACGGAAGAACTGGTTGATCGTGCCCAGATTCGTCGGCAGCGGATATACCTCGCCGTCATGTGTGGCGTACACGCGATGCACGTAGTCCGTGAATTCGGTGAAACGGTTGACATACTCCCACACGCGCTGATTCGACGTATGGAACAGATGCGCACCGTACTTGTGGATTTCGGCACCGGTCTCTTCGTCGAAGTACGAGTACGCGTTGCCGCCGATGTGGTCGCGCACGTCGATGATATGCACGCGCGCGCCAGCCTTCTCCACTGCCTGCTGCGCCACCGTCAGACCGAACAGGCCTGCGCCGACCACTACCAAATCCGGATACGTCACATCCTCAGCCATCATTACTCCTTGTCGTCGGGCTGTTATCGGTCGGCCGCGGAACGGCACGGACCCCGTGTGCGTTTTCTTCCATGCTACCCACCGCCTTGGCCCAACCGCGGGTGGCACGGTTGGCTGCGCATGGAACGGACAAGCGGAAACGGCCACGGCATCGCGCGGTCGGCGTGCGGAAGGCACGCGGAACGCAAAGTCTTCGTCCCGGCATGGTGTACACTGGTGCAAGCCTCCATGTGGCGTTATGTCACCCAACTCCCCCAGGGCAGGAATGCAGCAAGGGTAAGTGGCCTCTGACGGGTGCGTGGAGGTTTTTCCGTATCCGATCGCTGTTTGTGCGGATTCCGACGCAAGGAACGGTAGATATCTACCCTGTCGGGAGTCATCTCGTAGAGTCGTGGGTATGACAGACGAACAGCAGATGCATTCAGAATCGCCACAGGCCGAGCAGGCCGCGCCGGCGTTGGATTTTGCGCCGATGACCACGCCGGAGTCCCCGGTGGTGGTCGATCCCGCGGCGCCGGTGAATATGCTGGCGTCCAATACCGGCGAGCATGGTTCGTCCGCGGTGCCGCTGCCGGCATCCGCGGCCGTGTTGGATGATGCGACGGTGGAGCAGGGGCTGGCGCGGCTCGACCCGTTGACGGTGCGGCCTCGCATCTCCAGTCGCGTGCTGTGCGTGGTGTTCGCGTTGATGATGGCGGCCATGGCGGCGGGCGTCTGGTGGCTGGGGGTGTGCACCGAGGATGGGCAGGCCTATGACGATATGGTGTGGAGCCATTTGGCGGAGCGGCTGCCGGATTGGCTCAACCCGGTGGTCGGTGTGTTCACCGTCTCCCTGGTGGTCCAAGTCATCAGCGCGGTGTTGGCTGTGGGGGCCGTGATCGTGGCGATTGTGCGGAAACGCTGGTGGCTGCTGGGGCAGTCGGCGGTGTTCGCCGTGCTGTGTTTGGCGTCCTCGCTGCTGAAGGAGCATCTGCCGCGTCCGTTCATCATCCATGTGGAGGCGCCGGAGGCGAATTCCGCGCCATCGGGGCATACGATACTCGCCGCGGCGGCGGGCATCGCCCTGCTGTGCGTGGTGCCGCGGGCCTGGCGCGCGCTGACGGGCGTGATCGGCGCCGTGTTCGCGCTGCTGGTCGGAGCCTCGGTGGTGGTCGGGAAGTGGCACCGCCCGACGGATGTGGTGATGGCGTTGTGCATTGCGGGGGCGATGGCGATGCTGACGCTGGCGTTCACCCGGACCTCCGGCATGGACGAGCCCGGTAAACGCGCCTCGTCGCCGGCGGTGCAGATCGTCGGCACGGTGATGATCACCGGTGGCGTGCTGCTGCTGGCCTATACCGCGTATGTCATCTGGCAGATCGTGCCGGGGCTGGAACTGAGCGCCGAATGGTGCATCGAGGGGGCATGCGTGTCCGCAATGACCGGGGTGTCCGGCATGGCGTTGCTGGTGTTCGGCATGACGTTGGCCATGCGGCAGATCACGGCTTCGCCGTTGACCAGACTCGGCCTGGTCGGGGCTCCACCGGCGCCGCCCCGCCGGTGACGCTGTGCCGACGGCGGCCGTTCGCCACACTGGGATTTGCCGATAGTTGTCGGGACATGAGTAAGATGACGTGCAAACGCAAGTCGTAAGGAGAAGACATGGGTAACGGCACCAAGCTCGTCATAGTGGAGTCTCCCACCAAGGCCAGGAAAATCGGGGGATACCTGGGCAACGACTATACCGTGATGGCATCGGTGGGCCATATCCGCGATCTTGCGCAGCCCAGCCAGGTGCCCGCCTCCGCCAAGGCGAAATTCGGCAAGTTCGGCGTCGATGTGGAGGATGGATTCAAGCCGTACTACATTGTGGGCAGCGAGAAGAAGAAGACGGTCGCCGAACTCAAGGCCGCCCTGAAGGACGCCGACGAGCTCTATCTCGCCACTGATGAGGACCGTGAGGGTGAGGCCATCGCCTGGCATCTGGTGGAGACCCTCAAGCCCAAGGTTCCGGTCAAGCGCATGGTGTTCCACGAGATCACGCCCGAGGCCATCAAGGCGTCGTTGAACAAGACCAGGGATGTGGACGCCCATATGGTCGACGCACAGGAGACCCGCCGCGTGCTCGACCGTCTTTACGGCTATGAGCTTTCCCCGGTGCTGTGGCGCAAGGTCGGGCCGGGCCTGTCCGCAGGGCGCGTGCAGTCCGTGGCCACCCGCCTGATCGTGGAGCGTGAGCGCGAACGTATGGCGTTCGTCCGTGCGCCGTACTGGGATGTGAGCGCCACGCTCGCCGCTCCCGATGCCGAAGGCCAGGAGGTGCGCTTCGCCTCGCGCATGGTGTCGTTGGACGGCAGGCGTCTGGCCGGTTCCAAGGACTTCGATACCACCGGCCAGCTGACGCCGGACGGGTTCGCCGGCAACGTGCGCCAGCTGGATGAGGCCCAGGCCACGGCCGTGGCCACAGCGCTTGAACAGGTCGCGTTCACCGTCATGTCGATGGAGACCAAGCCCTACCGCCGTCGTCCGCAGCCGCCGTTCACCACCTCCACGCTGCAGCAGGCGGCCGGCAACCGGCTGGGCATGAGCTCGCGCCAGACCATGCGCGCGGCGCAGGGACTGTACGAGAACGGCTATATCACCTACATGCGTACCGATTCGGTCACGCTCTCGCAGGAGGCCATCGAAGCGGCGCGCAATGCCGTGGAGTTCCATTTCGGCAGGGCCTTCCTGTCCGAGGGGCCCAAACAGTACACCACGCGGACCGCGGGCGCCCAGGAGGCACACGAGTGCATCCGTCCGGCGGGCGCACGGTTCCGTGATCCGCAGGAGCTCGCCACCAAGGTGCCTGCCGACCAGTTGAAGCTGTACACGCTGATCTGGCAGCGCACACTGGCCTCCCAGATGGCCGACGCCACCGGTTCGACCGCCACCGTCCGGCTGTCGGCGCCCGCCGGAACCTACGGCGAGGCCGTGTTCCAGGCCTCCGGCACGGTCATCGAATTCCCGGGCTTCATGAAGGCCACCGGGGAGGGCCGTCGCGCGTCCGCGGAACCCAAGACCGAACAGGCCGCGCAGCCGGCTGGCGGCGTGGAACCCTCCGCAAGCGCGGCTGCCGCGTCGCAGGCAACCGGCCGTACCGCCAAGCAGGCCGAGTCCGACGAGAACGCGTCGCTGCCCCCGATGCGCACCGGCGACGTGCTGCACGCGGTCGCCGTGCAGGCGGACGGACACGAGACCCAGCCCCCGGCACGCTACACCGAGGCGTCGCTGGTACGGACCCTGGAGGCCAAGGAGATCGGCCGCCCGTCCACATACGCCAGCATCATCTCCACGATCATCGACCGTGGATACGTGTATGAGCGCGGTCGCGCGCTGATCCCCTCGTGGCTGGCGTTCGCGGTCACCAAGCTGTTGGAGACCAAGTTCCCCAAGTACGTGGACTACCAGTTCACGGCCGATATGGAGAACGGACTGGACCAGATCGCGCACGGGCAGGAATCCGGTCGCGACTGGTTGACCCGGTTCTACTTCGGATCCGGCGATGGCGCGGCCGCGAACGCGGACGAGGCGCATGCCGGCCTGCAGCAGCAGGTCGCACAGCTGGGCGAGATCGACGCCCGGGCCATCAACACCATCGAGATCGGCGACGGGCTGCACGTGCGCGTCGGCCGGTACGGCCCGTATCTCGAGGACATGAACCATCTCGACGATCAGGGCAACCCGAAGCGCGCATCACTGCCGGATACGCTCGCCCCCGATGAGCTGACCGTCGAGGTCGGCCATGAGCTGATCGAGAAGAACGCGGGCGGCCCCCGTGCACTGGGCGTGGACCCGGCGACCGGCGGCACCGTGGAGGTGCGCAACGGCCGCTTCGGCCCCTACGTGGCGTTGGTGCCGCCCGAACCGGCCGCGCCCGCCGCCGAGGAGTCCTCCGAAGCGAAGCCCGCCAAGCGCGGCACCCGCAGCAAGGCCGCCGCGGCCCTCAAGCCCAAGATGGCGTCATTGTTCAAGACCATGACCCCGGAGACCCTGACCCTTGAGGACGCGCTGAAACTGCTGAGCCTGCCTCGTGAGGTCGGCACCGTGGAGGAGACGAACGCCGAAACCGGCGAGGTCTCGCAGGCCGTCATCGCGGCGAACAACGGCCGGTACGGCCCGTACCTGACTAAAACCGGCGCGGACGGCAAGTCGGAGACGCGCTCGCTGGGCAGCGAGGACGAGATCTTCACCGTCGACCTGGAGAAGGCCAAGGAGCTGTTCGCCCAGCCGAAGTACGGCCGCGGCCGCGGCCGGGGCGCCGCCAAGCCGCCGCTGCGCGAGTTGGGGCCGGATCCGGAGACCGGCAAGGCCGTGACCATCAAGGACGGCTTCTACGGCGCATACATCACCGACGGCGAGACGAACCGCACGCTGCCCAAGCAGTACACCCCGGAATCGATCGACCCGGCCGAGGCCTTCCGCCTGCTCGCCGAGAAACGAGCGGCCGGCCCGACCAAGCGCCGGACCCGCCGCACGGCGTCGTCCAAGTCGTCCACGGCCAAGAAGACCACGACCCGCAAGACGACGACAAAGAAGAAGTCCACGGCCGCCAAGACCAAGGCCGAGTAGTTCGCGTCGGACTGACGGGAGCGTTGCGCGAACCGTGGTGTGTCGTCTTGGTGGAACCGTATGAAAGGGAAGTCGATGGCAGGGCTGTTCATCTCGTTCGAAGGGGTCGACGGCGTGGGCAAGACCACGCAGGTCGGCCGGCTGCGCGACTACGCCCTGTCGCTGGGCTATGACGTCGTCGTGACCCGCGAACCCGGCGGCACGCCGCTGGGCCGGGCCCTGCGTCAGCTGTTGCTGCATGGCGTGTCCTCCGGCGCGGATGACGATGCCGCGGCAGCGCCGCAGCCCGCGTCCGCCGCCGACATCGCGCCTCGGGCCGAAGCCCTGATCTTCGCGGCCGACCGCGCCCAGCATGTGGCGGAGAAGATCCGGCCGGCGCTGGAACGCGGGGCCGTGGTCATCACCGACCGGTACCTCGACTCGTCGCTGGCCTACCAGGCGGGCGGGCGTGAGCTGACGCCCGCGGAGATCCGGAACCTCAGCCTGTGGGCCACCGACAACCTGCTGCCCGAGCGCACCTATCTGCTGGATATGGACCCCTCGCAGTCGCACGAGCGGCTGACCCACAGCGCCGATCGCATGGAGGCCGCCGGCGACGACTTCCAGAAGCGCACGCGGCGGGCGTTCCTGGACCTGGCCCAAGCCGAGCCGGAGCGGTTCCTGGTCGTCGATGCCGCGCGTTCCGTGGAAGAGGTGTGGCGGACGATCCGTGCCGATGTCGATGCCGTGCTGGCGCGTCGGACCGTATCCTCGTCCGACACGGGCCGTACGCCGGGGGACGCCTGCACGGGGGCTGCGGGAGGTGCGCGATGAGCGTGTGGGATGCCATCGTCGGACAGAGGCAGGTCGTTGAGCAGCTGAAAGCCGTTGCCGCCGGCGACCCGGCGTCCATCGCCCAATCGTGGCTGATCTGCGGACCTCCCGGATCCGGACGCTCCAACGTGGCGCGTGCGTTCGCCGCCGCATTGGAAAGCCCCGACCACGGGCTCGATGACGTCCCGACGCGCACGACCGAGCAGATTCTGGCCGGCACCCATCCCGACGTGACCGTGCTGGCCACGAACAAGGTCACGATTGGCATCGACGAGGTACGCGGCCTGATCGCCAAATCCGAGCAGATGCCCAGCACGGCGCCGTGGCGGGTCATCATCATCGAGGATGTGGACCGCATGCTGGAACGGTCCACGAACGTGCTGCTCAAGGAGATCGAGGAACCCAGCGAGCATACGATCTGGCTGCTGTGCGCGCCCAGCGCCCAGGACGTGCTGCCAACGATCCGCTCGCGCACCCGCATCGTGAACCTGGCCGTGCCGTCCACGCCGGCGGTGGCAGAGTTCCTGCAGCGCCATGACGGCGTGGACCAGCACCTGGCCGCGCGCGCGGCACGCCTGGCGGAGGGCCATATCGGGGTGGCGCGCCTGTACGCCACGAACGAGCGTGTCATGACCGATCGCGACGAGCTGGTCGTGGGCGTGTTGAATCTCAACCGCGCCTCGGATGCCGTGCTGTTGGCCGGCCGGCTGATCGAGAACGCGCAGGAGCAGGCGCAGGAGGATGTGAACAGGCAGGCCGCGGCGGCGGAGGCCGATTTCCGGCGTGTCAACGGGCTGGGGGAGAAGGACCGCATCCCGCCCGCGCTCCGCGGCGCGTACAACGCCATCGCCAAGAAGGACGAACTCAAGCGCCGCGCAACCCGTCGCAGCCGTGATGTGCTGGACCGGGCCCTCAACTCGGTCGCCAGCATCTACCGTGACGTGGCCGTTCTGCAGAACAACGCGGAGGATGCGGTCGGGTTGATCAACTTGGAGAACCGGGCGTCCATCACCGAGCTGTCGGTGCGGCTGAGCCGCGCGGATGCCGTGCGGCGCCTGGAGGATATCGCCACGGCGCGGCGCAGGCTCAACGGCAACGGCAACCCGACACTGGTGTTCGAGGCCCTGTTCTGCGCGTTGATGCCGTAAGGCGGTTCGCACTACCTCGGGGTTCGGATCCGGGAGGGGCCATATTCCGGGCATTCGATATTGAAAACCGAGGTAGTGCGAACCTATACTTGGGCACATGAGAGTCACAGCCGATTTCACCGTCATTCCGGACGTGTTCGCCAAGGCGGCGGACCCCGAGTACAAGACCGCCGGCACGCCGGTCGTGTCGTTCCCCTTCTACATCGAGGACTTCGACAAGTCCCGCATCAAGTACCTGCATTGGGAGTTCCTCGACCCCGACTCGATCCCAGTGTGCGGCTTCGAGTGGATCCATTGGTCGGTGGCGAACCTGCCGGTGGACGCGCTGATGTTCGACTTCAATGATTCGCGTGCGCTGCAGATCCCGCCGGACTTCTCCCGCCAGATGCCCGCGATGATTCCCGAGGCCGTGCAGGGTCGCACCTCCGCCGCCTCGCGGTTCGTCGGCGAAACCGATCCGGCGGTCACGATGCGCTACAACGGTCCGAACCCGCCGGACAAGGACCACGAGTACTACCTGCACGTATGGGGCACGGCCAAGCCGCTGCCGGGCCTGAACCAGGGCTTCTGGCTCAACGAGCTGCAGCACGCCATCCGCGATTGCGGCGAGACTCCGGACCAGGGCGGCATCTTCCTGACCGGCAAGGCCTGAGCCGCGTCTGCCGGTCGTGGCGTCCCGTCGTGGAACCGCGGTCGCATCCGCTGTGCCGTTGGTCTAGAATCGTCTCGGTTCTGTCTGCAAGGCCGCATGGCGGTCGGCCTCCCCGGGGCGGGGATGGCGCACAACGAAAGGAAGCAAGTACATGGCCTGCACCACGATTCTGGTCGGCAAGGATGCCAGCTACGACGGCTCCACGATCATCGCCCGCAACGAGGATTCGGCGAACGGCGAGTTCTGCCCGAAGCGATTCATCGTCGTCAAACCCGAGGAGCAGCCGCGGCGGTACCGCAGCGTGCTGAGCCACGTGGAGATCGACCTGCCGGACGATCCGATGCGATACACCGCCGTGCCGAACGCGGACCTCAAGGAGGGCATCTGGGGCGAGGCCGGTGTGAACGAGGCCAATGTGGCGATGAGCGCCACCGAGACCCTGACCACCAACGAACGCGTGCTCGGCGCCGACCCGTTCGTCGAGCTCGTGCCGGCCAAGGGGCGCAAGGGCGAGGACGGCTACGTACCCGAGGTCCCCGGCGGCATCGGCGAGGAGGATTTCCTGACGCTGGTCCTGCCGTATGTCAAGACCGCGCGTGAGGGTGTGCTGCGCCTCGGCGCGCTGCTGGAGGAGTTCGGCACCTATGAGATGAACGGCGTCGCGTTCTCCGATGTGGATGAGATCTGGTGGCTGGAGACCGTCGGCGGCCATCATTGGATCGCCAAGCGCGTGCCTGACGAGGCGTACGTCACGATGCCGAATCAGCTGGGCATCGACGAGTTCGATCTGGAGGACGCCCTGGGCGACCAGGAGAACCACATGTGCTCCGCCGACATGGCCGAGTGGATCGCCGAGAACCATCTGGACCTGTCCGTGGAGGCGACCACCCCGTTCAACCCGCGCGACGCGTTCGGCTCCCACTCCGACGCCGACCACGTCTACAACACGCCGCGCGCCTGGATCATGCAGCGCTTCCTCAACCCGTACGACGAGGTGTGGGACGGCCCGGACGCCGACCACAAGCCGATGAGCGACGACATCCCGTGGGCCCGCCAGCCGGAACGCAAGATCACCATCGAGGACGTCAAGTACGTGCTCAGCTCGCACTACCAGGGCACCCCCTACGATCCGTACGGCAAGCTGGGCGACGAGCACACCCGCCACATGTTCCGCCCGATCGGCATCAACCGTCAGAGCCAGCTGGCCGTCATGCAGATCCGCCCGTACCGCCCGCAGGCCAGCCGCGCCCTGCAGTGGATCGCCTACGGTTCCAACCCGTTCAACACCCTCATGCCGTTCTACGCGAACATCGACGCCACCCCGAAGTATCTGGAGGACACCACCACCCGCGTGACCACCGAGAACTTCTACTGGGAGAACCGCATCATCGCCGCGCTGTGCGACGCCGCGTTTGCCGACACCTCCAACGCCGTGGACCGCTACCAGGAGAAGACCGGCGGCTGGGGACACCGCCATGTGGCGCAGACCGACGCCGCGATCGCGGATCTGCTCGCGTTCGAGCCGTTCGAGGCCGAGGCGGATGACGACGATCTGGACGACGTGCAGCCGATGGAGCCGGACGACATCATCGCCGCCGTGCGTAACGACGAGGTCCGCGCCGCGCTGACCGACGCCAACCAGAAGCTGGCCGACTTCCTCAAGGAGGAAACGGACAAGCTGCTCGACTCCGTGCTCTACACCACGAGCATGAAGATGAAGAACGGTTTCCACATGTCCGACTTCTGATCGGTCTTCTTCGGGGCGGTGTTCCCTCCGGGCGGTAGTCTGGTGGCATACCCGTATATCCGCATGAAAGGACGGCAATGACCGGTATCGAAGAGTTCACCAGCCAATACGGCCTGGTCAGGAAGATCGACGCATTCGGCTATCTGGATTACCTCAAGTCCAACCCGGATGCGCCGCGCAAGCACGGCAAGGTTGTGCTGGTCACTGCGGATACCCCGCTCAAGGCCTCCCGTGGCGAGGGCAAGACCACCACCACCATCGCGCTGATCGATGCGCTGAACGCGCGCGGCATCGATGCGGCCGCCGTGCTGCGCCAGCCGAGCATGGGCATCACCGCCGCCGGTTCCAAGGGTGGCGCGTCCGGTGGCGGCAAGGCGTCGCTGACCCATCCGGAACTCATTGACTGGGGTCTGACCGGCGAGATGGCCGCCATCGCCGCCGCGCAGAACCTGCTGGTCTCCTTTGCGGAGAAGGCCGTGGACGAGGGCCGCATCGACACGATCCTCGTGCCGCGCGTCTCCGAGGTGCCCTCGCGCTCGCTGCGTCAGATCACCGTGGACAGCGGCAAGAACAACGTGGCCGAGCGTGTGGTGCTCACCCCGACCTGCGAGATGATGCAGATCGTGGTCGTCTCCCGTTCGATGGAGGAGATCGGCGAGCGTGTGGCCGCCATGATCGCGGGCACCAAGGACGGCAAGCCGGTGGCCTTCGGCGAGTTCATCGACCTGTGGCGCATCACCAACATGCTGGCCGACGCCGTCAAGCCGGCCCTGACCGAGACGCTCAACGGTTCGCCGGTGTATGTGCACGGCGGTCCGTTCGCCAACGTGTCGCTCGGCATCCCGACGCTGGTCTCGGTTCAGATGGCGTGCGCGCTGCACGACGTGGTGATCGTCGAGGCCGGTTACGGCGCCGACGCGGGCGCGCAGAAGTGGCTGGACATCGCCTGCCGCGAATACGGCGCCCAGTGGCCGTCCGCGGCCGTGGTCGTGACCCGCGCCTCCACCTGGCGAGACGATCCGGCGCTGTCCTGGCGCTACCCGTTCCATGTGCAGCGTCTGGAGAACTACGACATCCCGACCTTCCCGCTGATCAACCTGTGGGAGGGCGAGGACGACCAGATCGAGGGCCTGAAGGCGGTGGCCGTGGAGCAGCGGTTCCGCGAGCCGATTCTGGGCAACCTGTTCCGCGACGGCGGCGAGGCGCTGGCCCCGCAGCTTGACGGCTTCATCGAGGCGCTGACGAATGCGCCGATGGCGCCGCAGTTCCACAGCCGCAAGGGCATGGACCTGGTGGAGAATGTCAAGTGGATCGCCAAGAGCGCGTATGGTGTGCCGGAGGATCGCATCCTGCTCAAGGACGGCTTCATTGACTCGCTGACCGCCGCGCGCGAGCTGTGCCGCGAGGCGGGCGTCAGCTTGGATGATCTGGCGGTGGTGGCGGTCAAGTCGCCGGCCACGATGACCGACGACGACACCAAGCCGGAGGAGGAGCGCACGGTGACGCTCAAGAAGGTCGAGGTGCATGCGGGTGCCGGCGTGGTGCACGTGAACCTGACCACGTCGTTGACCACCCCGATGCCGAAGATCGTCTGATCTGGGTGACTATGCAACGGCCTCCCTCCCCTGACGGGGCGGGAGGCCGTAATCTTATTTTGCGAAGACCGAGACTGTGAATCGGCGGGTCCTAGAAGTTGCCGCCGTTCCAGCCCCAATCCGTGGTGGCCGTATAGCGGATGTAGGTGCGATCCTGCGGAATGCCCAGCTCCTGCTCCAGCGCGGCCATGATCTGTCGGGTCAGCTTCTCCCAGGCGGAGCCCGGTACGGAGGAGCCGAAGACGTTGACCTCCACATAGGCGGCGGGCTTGGAGTCGTCGCCGGCGAAGTAGATCGGCATGTTGTCCTCGAACGGGCACATCAGCCAGCCCTCGGACTTGCCGGGCACCGCGGTGATGGCCTTGCCATAGGCGGATTTCAGCGCCTCGCGCTGCTCGGGCGTGGTGGGAACGGACACATGGGTATGGATGACGGGCATGGGAACCTCCTTCTATCAGCTGCAATGATGCTTACCCGCCAGTGTAGTCCCGCATGCTGCACGCGCGTTGACTTGTCGTTTTGCCCGAATCGGGGGATTCGTTCGATAGTAGCGTTCCCATAGAGCCCAGAACGTAAGAATCCCCCGAATCGGACAAAAGGCGTGTGGACGTAAGGAGTGCGTGCGGGCGCCACCCGGTCACTGCCGCCTAGTTAAATGGGCGGATGTGAGAAAGCTTATTGAACAGTTGATGAAGTTCGGTGTGGTGGGCGTGATTGCCGCCGTCATCGACTTCGGTGTCCTGAATCTGCTGGTCGGCGTCTTCCATATGCACAACGTGATCGCCGGCACCATCTCGTTCCTGGTTTCGCTGGTCTTCAACTATCTGGCCAGCATGAAGTTCGTGTTCAAGCACCGTGAGGATATGGCCCGCTGGATGGAGATCCTCATCTTCGTCGGTGCATCCCTCATCGGCCTGCTCATCAACGCGGCCATCATCTGGCTGTCCACCTACGGCATGAACCGCGATGCGTTCATCAGTCAGCACGCCGAGTACCTGCTGCGCACCAATGTCGGCAAGATCGTGGCCACGGTGGTGGTGGCGGTCTGGAACTTCGTGATCCGCAAGTGGCTGCTGGATGATACGCACACCAACGCCATGAACCGGTTGAAGCGCGCGGACAACCGTCTGACGGCCGAGCAGCTGGAGGAGAAGTGGGAGAACAGCTTCTCCCACAAGCTGGGCGTGTGGTCGCTCGAACACACCCCCAAGGGTTGGCCGAAGTAGCCTCGGTCCTTAGCCTGTTCCGCCCCGCAACGGCGCTCAGGCCGCCAGTTCGGTCAGATCCGGGGTCTCGGTGCTTTCCTTGATCTGCTTGAAGCCCACGAACGCAATGGCCAGCGACGTCAGCGCCAGCACGGTCACCACCATGAACCCGCCATGCGCGCCGAACCGGTCGATGAACTGCCCGGCGATGGCGGAGCCGGCCGAGGAACCGATCGAGTTCATCGCGCCCATCCAGGCCATGCCCTCGGTGAACCGGGTCGGCGGCACCAGATGCAGCATGAGCTGGTTGCCGTTGACCCAGGTCGGCGCCTGGCATACGCCGATCAGCAGGTAGATGAGCATGATCACCCACAGGTGCTTGGCGAACAGGAACGATCCGATGCCGATGTTCACCACGGCCAGGCAGAAGTAGAAGCGCTTCCACAGCGGGATGCGCCAGTTCTTCGCGCCGTAGACGAGCGCGCCGACCAGCGAGCTGAACGAGAAGCAGGCGAACACGAATCCGGTGTACTGCTTCATGTTCTGCTCGGTGGCGAACGCGATGATCGAGATGGATGTGGCCGACTGGAATGCGCCGATGGAGAACCAGGTGACGCACACGGCAATCAGACCGGCGCTGATGATCGACCCCTTGGCGGCCTTCTCGCCGTCCTCGTCCTTGCCGCGCAGCGCCGCCGCCTGAGCCGCCACGTGCGCGCGGTATTCGGCGCGGGTCATGCCGGCCTCGCGCGCCAGCTGCGTCTGCGACTTCGGCTCGGTGGTCAGTTCGGTCAGGAACATGAGCGCGCCGACCAGCACGCACACGCCGGTGAACGTGAAGGAGAGCACGCCGGAGATCACCGCCAGTGTGGAGGCCAGCGGGTTGCCGATCACCCACATGCATTCGTCGAACACGCCGCACAGGCTTAACGCGCGGTTGGTCTTCTCGGGCTGCCCCTTGAGCAGGTGCGTCCAGCGGCTGCGGTTCATCGCGCCCCACGGCGGAATCGCGGCCATGAACGGCACGATGCAGAACAGCACCCATTCCGGGGCGTGCGAGGTGATCGCCGTCACCAGCGAGAACGCGGCCACCATCCACACGCAGATTGTCGGAATCGAGACCTGACGCTGGCCGAACTTGTCGACGAGTTTGCCGAGCATCGGGCTGGCGATGGCCAGCGAGATGGCCTGCACGGCGGTCAGCGCGCCCGCCAGCGAATAGTTGCCGTAGTAGTGCTGCACGGAGATCGTGATCGTCATGCCGACCATCGGGAACGGCATGCAGGCGATGACCGCGCCGATGGCGTACCGTGCGGTGTGGGGTATGCGCAGGAGTTCGGCGTACCCGCCGAACACGCGACTGCCGACATCCTTGATGCCGGCGATGACAGGATTGGCCATAATCGTCTCTCTTCGAATGACTGATGTGCGCCCGGAATGAAACACCGTCAGTCTAACGTTGTCCTACAACCGACACGCTGTAGATTTGACGGTGAAGCCGGAAGTTTTCCGAACGTTCGGCCACATCGTCCCGAAGGAGTTTCAGATGCAGGCGACCACCATCCATTTCGTCCGCCACGGCGAGGTCCACAACCCCGACCACATCCTCTACGAGCGGCTTCCCGGCTTCCACCTGTCCGACCGCGGCCGGCGTATGGCCGAGGCCACCGCCCGCTACCTCGCCGCCAGCCCCCAGACGAACACCGCGGCCGCCGTCTACTCGTCGCCCCTGGACCGTACGCGCGAAACCGCGCAGGCCATCCTCACAGCGCTCAATGAAACCCGCACGGCCCGCAACGAGGAGCCGCTCGAACTGGTCACCGACCAGCGCATCATCGAGGCTGGCAACAACTTCCGCGGCACCCGCATCGGGCATGGCGAAGGCGCGCTGTGGCGCAACGGCAACTGGAAACTCGTCACCAACCTGTGGAAACCCAGCTGGGGCGAGAGCTACAGGCAGATCGCGGCCCGCGTTAGCGCGTTCGCCCAGGAGAAGGTCAGGGAGCACGCCGGACAGCAGATCATCGTCGTCAGCCACGAGTCACCGATCTGGTCCTACCGGCACCTGCTGGAAACCGGCCACCCCGAGCACAACATGCTGCTGCGGCACACGGCGCTCGCCTCCGTCACGTCGATCACCTACGACTCCCAGACCGGGAATGTGATGAGCATCACCTATGTCGACCCTGCGGCGGGCGTCAGGTGACGGCACAATAGAACATAGGTCGCCGGCGCGACGGATGACGGATTACAGTGGAAGGCAACGGCTGCTGCCCCAAGGCAAAGGAGCGAACATGACGGCGGAATTCCAGTTGGATGAGACGGTGGTCGATCGAATCGCGGCGCTGCCCGCCGTGCGCGAGGCGGTGCAGGCCGCGGCGGCGCTGATCGCGCTGTGGCCGCTGACCGACGCCATGCAGATGGACAACGACGCCAAGTACGCGGAGAACCTGCAGGTGCGCATCACCCGCACGATGGCCGCGATGATGACCGGCGAGGACGTGACCGTGCCCGACGCCGAATACGTGTACGAGGGCGCCGACTGGATCCCCGGCCGTCCGCAGACGATTGTGGACGCGCTGCTCGCCGCGAACGACGCCTACGACATGATGGCCGACTACAGCGAGACCGGCGACGTGACGCTGGTTGCGGACGCCGCCGCCACGCTGGGCGATGCCGGCGCGGCCGACAACGCCGACGTGCGTGCCGTGTTGGAGGCCGTGGAGACGTCGATCGCCCCGAAGGCCACCGACGAGGGGCATGTACCGCCGAGCGGCGACGAGGATGAGATCGCGCGCAGGTTCGCAATCGTGATGGTGGCCTGCGAGACGTTGTTCCGCGTACTGGCCGGTCAAGGGGCCGCCGACGCCGCCCGTGCACTGCCGGTGATTCTGTACGCCAACGAACTGGGGGAGCGGCTGGCGATTCCGCGCGTCTGCATGGACGTGGACGCGTTCCACGGTCTGCTGGATGCGGTGGCGGGCGCGGACGATGCCGGTGCCGCGGCTGTGGCATTGGCGCAGATCGTCGCACCGCTGGCCGCCGCCGAATGGACCAGGCACCGCGAGGACGTGCTGTGGGATCCGGAGGAGGCCAAGAAACGCGCCAAGGAGGAGGACGAGCGCAAGAGCAAGGAGGCGCTCGCCGCCAAGTTCGCGCACGTCAAGGACGACCCGACCAAGGAGACGGTCGAGCTGTAGGTGGCCGGGGCTGGTGTTCGGACGGACGGTGTGAGCTGGACCGGGCAGGTGTAGCCGTGCGATGCGGTGAGGATACGTCGTTGCCGGATGGGCGGTGCTGACTACGCGGGGAAGATCTGCGCCGCGGGCGTGTCGTTGCCATCCGGCTCGTCATACTGTTCGCCTTCCGGGTCGCTGGCGGCGGTGAACAGCACGAGGGCGATGATCAGGCCGGCCAGCGAACAGATCAGTCCCAGCGTGTGCAGCAGGTTGACGATTCCCGTGGCGGTGTCATCCCTGATGAACAGGCTGTCCAGCCCGGAAATGCCGCCTCCGAGGAATATCAGACCGTAGATGAGCACCAGCCACGTGCCGGGATGGTTGGAGTCGTGCAACCGTCTGACACTGATGGCCAGCGTCGGGATGAACGTGGCCAAGCCCCACAGGTTTGACAGGATTCCTCCGGACTCGTATCCCAGTGCCGAGCCGACAAGTTCGCACGCGAGGTCGACGAGGCACAGGAACAGCGTGGCCCACCAGAACTCGCCGCGGGACGCCCGGCCGCCGAATGTGCCATATTTGGTGAAGAACCGCACAATGGCTTGTGAGAATGAGATGCCGTACCACGGCATCCATTGCGGTGGCTCCCTGAGACCGTCTGCCATGATTGCCCCCTTCTTCAGCGATGGCGCGTCATTGCCGCCATACTGCCGATTATAGTCGGGAAACCAGGCTCAGCGCGGCTTGTCGAAGCGCGCGCCGTCCGGGTTGCTGGGCCAGGCCATGCAGACGGCGTAGGCGATGCCGGCGACGACGGTGATGACCGACCCCAGCAGGATGAAATCGAATCCCTGCCGCACCACATCCGGCACGAGGAACAGTACGAGCAACGCCGCCATCGCACCCATGACGGATAGGGCCGAACCGAGGACGGTCAACCCCGCAAACGGGATCAGCCACGCACCGTTCAAGTTGATGTCGTGCAACCGGCGCACGCTGACCGCCAGTGAGGGAATCAGCAACGCAAGGGACAGCACGCCCTGTATGGCGCTGAATACGCCGACATCGGACATCACGTCGAGCGCACCCAACGCGGTTTCGGCGATGCCGGTCATCAGCATGGACCACCAGAACTCGCTGCGGGAGGCGCGGCCGGAGAAGACGGCGTAGTTGCGGAAGAACCGTTCGATGGCCTGTACCGGCGGGCAGCCGGGATACGGGCGGTCAAGGGGATACGCGGAGGCGGTTGGCCGTCCGGAAACCGGGGCGATGGGGGTGTTGCCCCGGTCCGGCGTATCGGTGCCGTGCGAACCACCATCGGCGGCGTATTGGCCGCTCCATGAGGGTTGGCCGTCGACGGATGGATCGTCGAACGGCACCTGATACTGGCTGCGCATGATCGCCTCTGCGAGTATGAGCCGCCGGGGGGCGGCTGTCGGTTGTTGGTTATTGGTTCTGCGGTGTGAAGGGGTTGCCGCCCGTGGCGTACGGGTCGTTGCCCGGCTGGGAGCCGGCGTTATAGCCGGAGGTGCTGGGGGCGGGCGTCTGCGGGGTCGACGAACCGGAACGAGGGACATCGAAGCGCGCGCCTTCCGGCTTCGGTGCGCCGCACATGAGCACCAGTCCGGAGATCAGGAAGATCAGGCTGCAGATCGTGACGAGCGCGGACGGGGCCGCGAGCCCGTTCATCTGGCTGATGAGCTGTTGCGTGGCCACGTCCTCATCGAGTCCCGCGGCGACGCCCAGTATGGTGTCGGTGATGCGGTCGGTGGCGGGCATGATGGCCGTGTAGTTGACGATTTCGCTGATCACGTACGGAATGCCGGGCAGCAGCACCCACCAACCGGACTTGTTGGTGTCGTGCACACGGCGGACGGCCAGTGCCACATACGGCACGATGGTGGCCAGCGTCCATACCACGCTCAGGATGGTGGGCACGGCCGTGGAGATGAAAGCGAACATGCCGCCGATGATGCTCAGGGCGATGTTGCACAGCACGAAGAACAGGATGACCCACCAGAACTCGCGGCGCGAGGCACGCCCGGAGAACACGGCGTACTTCGTGAAGAAGCGTTTGACCGCGTTGCCGAAGGTGCAACGGTAGTCGGGCTGATCCAGCGGCACCATGCCGATCGACTGGTCGCCGGGCATGTATCCGGGCACGCCCTGAGGCAGCGGAGCGCCGTACTGCGGCGCTTGGCCGTACGGGTTGGCGTACTGGTCCTGGTACTGGTTGGCGCTGCCGGTATAAGGTGCACCCTGCGGCTGGGTGTATGGGGCGCCAGTCGGAGTCGGTCCGGCATACTGGCCGCCGGCGTAGGGATTGCCGGGCTGCTGGCTGGCGGAGGTGTTGGCCTGGCCGGTGTATTGACCATACTGGCTATACTGGGGCGTGGCCGGCTGCGTGTTGGGATTGCTTGCAGGCTGGGCGTACTGACCGTACTCCGGGGTCGGCTGGGTCGGTTGAGCCGGTTGAGCCGGTGCATAGGCCGGGGTCTGCGGCGTGGAGGCTCCGGCGTCCGTGGTCTGGGCTGGCTGCTCGGGCAGCGGGGTTTGCTGGTTGTCTTCGGGCGTGGTCCCGAACTGGTTGGAATCGGACATGATTCCCCTTTCATCGACGGGCGTCTTCCACTCCATTGTCTCAGATGTCCGCGTGTTCGATGATGCGATGTTCATCCGGGAGGTGGGGATTCATGTCCGGTCGGGAACCGTTACGGGAACGTCAGCGTACCGGTGACGACTGTGTCACTGCCCGTCTGACCCCAGCGTCACCGCGTCATCCCCGCCCAGCAGCAGGCGTTCGGCCAGCGCCACCAGCCCCAGCAGGATCGCGGTCTCGGCCACTACCACCACGGCGGCGGCGAAGATCAACGGCGTTCGGAACGAGTTGAATGCGGCCTGCAGCCAGATGCCCAGGCCATCGACGGCGCCGAGGTATTCGGCGGTGACGGCCGTGCCGAACACGTAGGCGGCGGAGATGCGGATGCCTCCGAAGATCTGGCGCGCGGCCACGCGCAGCTTGACGTGCCAGAGCGTCCAGGAGCGGGTGGCCCCGCAGGTCAGTGCCACGTCCTCGTAGAACCGCGGCACGGCGTCGAGTCCGCGCGTGGTCTGCACGGCGATCGGGAACACCCCCAGCACCGCCACCAGCACGATCTTGCCGAACGGTTCGAATCCGAACCAGATGACGAACAGCGGCGCAATCGTGATGAGCGGAATCGTCTGGGCCGCCACCAGCAGCGGACTGACCGCGCGATCCAGCGTCTTCGACAGATGCAGACCGATGCCGATGATCACGCCCGCCGCCACGGCGATCAGGAAGCCGGCCACCGCCTCCACCGTGGTTACGGCTGCGGCCGCCATCAGATCGGGCCAGGTGCGGATCATCGAGGCGACGATCTGGCTGGGGGCGGCCAGCGTGCGCTCGGAAACACCTCCGACGCGCACGCACAGCTCCCAGGCCACCAGCAGTCCGCCCACAGTCAGGACGGGCGGCAGCGCCTTGCGCCACCACGGTTCGGTGCGATGCTCGTTCATGGTGTGTCTCCTGATGTGCATTTACCCCAGATACTCATTGGTGGCCAGGTCGGCGGCTTGCGGGGCGGCCGGCAACGGCGAGCCGCCGGCGTCGGTGTAGGTGTCGTTCTCGTAGAGGAAGTCGATGTACGCCTGCGCGGCCTCCAGATTCACGGTGCCCGGCACGGCGGTCGGGTCGTCGGTGGTCCAATAGTTGCCGTCCACGATCTCCTGCATCGAGGCGTGCGTGAGTTCCGGGTCGAGTTGTGCCTCGCCGGCCTGGTCGACCAGTATGTCCGCCGCCTCGTCCGGGTTGGTTAGCGCGTAGTCGTAGCCGCGGCGCACCGCCGCCAGGAATCGGCGCAACGTGTCGCCGTGGGAGGCATCCTTCAACCAAGCGGCGTTCACGGCGAACCCGAGCTGGTCCGGGTTGCCCGGCACCCCCCAATCGGAGGCCACGAAGCAGTGCAGTGCCGGCCCGTGCAGCTCGCTTTCCACGTTCTCCCACGTGGCGTAGAAGCCGCCGAAATCGCCTTGTCCGTTGGTCAACGCCTGGAACGTGTTGGTGCCTGCGGTCGCGGTCTCGAAATCGCCGGTGCCGCCGGCGGTGCGGATCATCTGCCGCAGCACGGCGGTCTGTTCGGCGGATCCGAAGCTCACGAAGGTCTTGCCGTCGAAGTCCTTCGGCGTGGCGATGTCGGTGCGCGAGGCGAGCGCGCACCAGCGGGCCACCGGTTGCTGCGTCAGGTCGAACACCATCTTCAGGTTCGCGCCCTGCGCGTTGAAGGCGGCGACATTGCTCAACGTGGTGAACCCGACGTCGGCCACGCCGTTCTCCACCGAGGTCTCCGCGCCGGCCTGCGCGGTCGGCAGGATGGTCACGTCTACGCCCTCGTCATCGAAATAGCCGAGCTTCTGCGCCACATACAGGCCGATATGGTTCGTGTTCGGCGTCCAGTCCAGCATGAACGAGATCGACGAATCGCCGTCGGAATTGCCGGACGTTCCCGCGTTGTTGCTTGCGCAGCCGGTCGCTCCGAGGAGCAGGCCGATTCCCAGTATCAAGGCCGTTGCGTTGCGTGCTATTGTCGTCAGCCGCGCCGTCAGGCTCTTCGTCGTACAACGCGCCGCCGCGGACGGCCGCAGTGCTGCTCGACGGAACGTCCGCGATGTGTTTGAAATCCTCAACCTCATGTCATCACCTTGCCTTCCGCGCGGTTACGCGATACATACGGTTCGAGGCGATGGAGGCGGGAAGGTGAGGAGCCCGCGCGTCGCATCGAACCGGCATCCGCCACGGCTCTGCTGTTGGACGTGGGTCCCGGCATATGCCGAATCCGTTACGTCGGACGCAGACCGCCATTATGGATGCGTGAGTGGTCGATGTGTGGCACGGCTGCTGCCACCAACCGCGCGAACAGGTCCAGTATAGCCGTCCCGCATACTTTTCCACAGGGCAGCCTATTCGACTGTTGAATAGTCGACTGAAACGTCCACTCCGGCGTCACCTTTTCCACAGCAACAACGTGGGGCCGGCGAGGAGGGGGCGCGTCCCGGTTGCGCGGCACAATAGGGGCTATGACTGAAGCTGAAAACATGGAAAAGACCGACGGCAAGCCCGAGCTGCCCGCGAACGTGCGCGTGCGCTTCTGCCCCTCACCGACCGGCACCCCGCATGTGGGCATGGTCCGCACCGCCCTGTTCAACTGGGCCGAGGCCCGCCACACCGGCGGCACCTTCGTGTTCCGCATCGAGGACACCGACGCCGCCCGCGATTCCGAGGAGAGCTACGACCAGATCCTCGACGCGCTGCGTTGGCTCGGCCTGGATTGGGACGAGGGCGTGGAGGTCGGCGGCCCGCACGGCCCGTACCGCCAGTCCGAGCGTTCCGCCATCTACAGGGAGGTGGCCGACCGCCTGCTTGAGGCCGGGTACGCCTACGAGTCGTACTCGACGCCGGATGAGATCAAGGAGCGCAACATCGCCGCCGGCCGTCCGGCCGAGTTCGGCTATGACGGGTTCGACCGCAACCTGACCGAGGAGCAGAAAGCCGCGTTCCGCGCGGAGGGTCGCCAGCCCGCGCTGCGCATCCGCATGCCTGACGAGGACATCGTGTTCGACGATCTGATCCGCGGCCGCATCGAGTTCAAGGCCGGTTCGGTGCCTGATTACGTGATCGTGCGCCCGAACGGCGATCCGCTGTACACGCTGACCAATCCGGTTGATGACGCGATGATGGACGTGAACGTGGTGCTGCGCGGCGAGGATCTGCTGAGCTCCACCCCGCGCCAGATCGTGCTCTACCGGTACCTGATGGAGCTGGGCGTGGCCAAGGAGATGCCGGTGTTCGGCCATATGCCGTACGTCATGGGCGAGGGCAAGAAGAAGCTTTCCAAGCGCGACCCGGAATCGAACCTGTTCCTGCATCGTGAGAACGGCTTCATCCCCGAGGGCCTGCTCAACTATCTGGCGCTGCTCGGCTGGTCGATCGCCCCGGACCGTGACGTGTTCTCGATGCGGGAGATGGTCGAGAAGTTCGACGTGCGCGACGTGAAGGCCAATCCCGCCCACTTCGACCTGGACAAGGCGATCTCGATCAACGCCGAGCACATCCGTATGCTCGATGCCGACGATTTCCTGCGCCGTTCCGTGCCGTACCTGCACCGCGACGGCGTGGTGTCCGCCGACTCGTGGGATGCGCTGACCGACCGTGAGCGCGAGGTGCTGACGGCCGCCGCGCCGCTGGTCCAGCCGCGCGTGCGTCTGCTGGGTGAGGTGTCCGGCATGGCGGGTTCGCTGCTGTCGACCGAGGGCTACATCGGGCCGGATGCGGATGCCCGCAAGCAGCTGAAGGATTCCGCCGGCGATGTGCTGGACAAGGCGATCGCGGCGCTGCGTGGCGTGGATGAGGCCGATTGGAAGGCCGAGCCGCTGCATGCACTGCTGGACAAGGCGCTGGTGGAGGAGGGCGGCTATAAGCCGCGTCTGGCGTACGGCCCGGTGCGTGTGGCGATGTCGGGCCGCCGCGTGTCCCCGCCGCTGTTCGAGTCGATGGAGATCGTCGGCAAGGATGTGTCGCTCGCCCGCCTGGAGGGTTTGCGCGCACACCTGTGACCGGATTGGGGCCCACCGCCGTGGGGCGGTGGGCCCCGTATATCCGGCATGGAGCCATCGGAATCGTTGAAAAATAAGGCGACACGCCGTGGCTTGCGTTGGCGAGGAAACCTCTGTATATTAATCATCTGTTGCCGCTCAGCGAGCAACGAAAACTGAACAAGCCCCCATCGTCTAGCGGCCTAGGACTACGCCCTCTCACGGCGCCAACACCGGTTCAAATCCGGTTGGGGGTACGAAGACGACGCAGCTGGTAGCTGTATCGCCTCCCATTGGGGTGTGGTGTAATTGGCAACACAGCTGATTCTGGTTCAGCCATTCTTGGTTCGAGTCCAGGCACCCCAGCCAAGGACCCTCGCAACAGCGAGGGTTTTTTGTTTTCACAATCGTCACCTGTGGTTTACCCTGTAACCATGAACGAACAGCAGCACGGTGAGAAAGCCACGCAGTCCTCGCGTCCGCGCATCCGCCCGGCCGACACCACCGACGAACGCCCGGTGTCCGTGTCCGCGCGGCTGGGACGCCTGCAATTCCATGAATCCGGCAAGTTCCGCGTGCTGCAGTTCGCCGATATCCAGGACGGCCCCAAGGTCTCCTCGGACACGATCCGGCTGATCGAGGCCTCCCTGGACACCACGCGCCCCGACATCGCGATCTTCACCGGCAACCAGATCGCCGGGTACGACACGGCCTATGCCGACACCTTCCGCAAGCGCAGGTGGTCGAACGGGTGGGCCGCCGTCCAGCAGTCCACCGACCGGCGTGCGGCGGAGCGCCATGCCGCCGACCTGGAGCGCACGCGTGAGAAGGTCCGCGGCATGATCGCCCAGTTCACGGCGCCGCTGACGGAACGCGGCATCCCCTGGGCGGTGACCTACGGCAACCATGATTTCCAGTGCGGTCTGGATAACGCCGAGCTCGACGCCATCTACCGCGAATTCCCCGGGTGCCTGAATCCGGAGTCCACTGCGGCCAGCATGGACCATCCGCGCACGATGCCCGGTTCCGGCCTGCTGGACCAGATGGTGTACCCCTGCGAGCCGGGTACGTTCGCGTTGCCGGTGTCCGACGTGGACCACACCCATACGGTGCTGGGGCTGGTGCTGCTGGACTCGGGCGATTACGCGCGGTCCGGCGGGTACGGGGCCCCGTCCGGCAAGGGGTTCGAATTCCTGCGCCGGGTGCCGGAGCTGCTGGGTGAGCAGTCGATGCTGTTCCAGCATCTGGCGCTGCCGCAATACTACGATCTGCTGCGCGAGGTGCCGGCGAACGCGGCGAATGCGATCCAGGGGTATCGCGCGTTCGACGGCCACAGCTACGTGCTGGATGAGACGAAAACCGAGCCCGGCAGCTATCTGGGTGAGGGCATCAGCTGTTCCGACCACGATTACGGCGAATTCGCGCTGCTGAAGGAGACGCGTGGGTATTTCGGCGTGGCGGTCGGCCACGACCATCGCAACGGGTTCGTGGGCACGCATAACGGCGTCATGCTGGTGGCCACACCCACCTGCGGGTTCGGCTCATATGGCCCGGTACCGGAGAAGCGCGCCGCGCGCCTGTTCGAATTCGACATCCGCCATCCGCACGAGCCCAGAACCCAGCTCCTGGAATTCGGCAGTCTGGTCGGCAAGCCGAATTCCAAGAAGGCGTACGCCTACGGCATGACCAGCGTCAAGCCGGACAGCGAGGGCATGGATCTGCTGCACAAGCCCGGCCTGTGGTCCTGGCTGACCGGCGTCTTCCGCCGCCGGCGCTGACCGCAGGAACGGGCCCGGCTTCAGCGGCTGGCGCTGGCCTTGACCAACGCGTCGGTCAGGTACTTGCCGGCGGCCATGACCAGCGGCGCATACCGGCGGCCGGGTGCGGCGCCCATGCGGCTGTTCGGGCCGGAGATGGAGATGGCGGCGATGACCTGTCCGGAGGCGTTGCGAATCGGCGCGGACACCGAGCACACGCCCTCGTCGCGTTCGTTGATCGACTCCGCCCAGCCGCGCTTGCGCACGGCGGCGAGCTTGGCCGCGGTGAACTTGGCGTGGCGCAGCCCCTGGTGCAGTCGCTCCGAATCCTCCCAGGCGAGCAGGATCTGCGCGGCGGAACCGGCCTCCATCGAGAGCATGGCGCCCACCGGAATCGAATCCCTCAGACCGGAGGCGCGTTCCACGGCCGCAATGCAGACGCGCTGGTCGCCCTGACGGCGGTAGATCTGCGCCGACTCGCCGGTTCGGTCCAGCAGGGTCTGCAGCATCGGACCGGCGGCGGTGAGCAGGCGATCCTCGCCGGCGGCCGCGGCCAGCTCGGCGAACCGCGAGCCGAGCGTGAACCGCCCGTGCTGGTCCCGCAGGACGAAACGATGCCGTTCCAACGCAATCGCCAGACGGTGCGCGGTCGGCCGCGCCAAGCCGGTCGCGGAGACCAGCTGGGCCAGCGTGGCCGGCCCGGACTCCAGCGCATCCAGGATCTTGACGGTTTTGTCGAGCACGCCGACGCCGGAGTGGATCTCGTTATCCGGGACTACGTTGTGGGCGGACTCGGCGGTCTGATCCGCAATCTGGTCAGTGGTGTTGGAAGCAGTCATACATTGGATTATGCCATCTCATATTTCGAAACGCAAAAGTTCGCGTCCCCGTTCAGGCTCCATACTCGTACAGGAGAGGCCATGTGGATACCGCATGGCTGAAGTTTTTTACGGTGAGAAACCCAAAACGGTTGGCACCAAAGGAGACTTGGAATATGGGAAGTACGTTGGCCGAAAAGGTCTGGGCCGATCATTTGGTACGTAAGGGTGACGATGGCGCGCCCGATCTGCTGTACATCGACCTGATGCTGATGCACGAAGTCACCAGCCCGCAGGCGTTCGAGGGACTGCGTCTGGCCGGACGCAAGCCGCGTCACGTCGATCAGCTGATCGCCACCGAGGACCACAACACGCCCACCGTGGACATCGACCGTCCGAATCCGGACGAGACGAGCGCCACGCAGCTGAGCACGCTGGAACGCAACTGCAAGGAGTTCGGCGTGCGCCTGCACCCGCTGGGCGACGCCGACCAGGGCATCGTCCACGCCTTCGCCCCGATCCTGGGCCTGACCCAGCCGGGCATGACCATCGTGTGCGGCGACTCGCACACCTCCACGCACGGCGCGTTCGGCGCGCTCGCGTTCGGCATCGGCACCTCCGAGGTCGAACACGTCATGGCCACGCAGACCCTGAGCCTCAAGCCGTTCAAGACCATGGCCGTGAACGTGGAAGGCGAGCTGCCCGAGGGCGTGACCGCCAAGGACATCATCCTGGCCATCATCGCCAAGATCGGCACCGGCGGCGGCCAGGGACACGTGATCGAATACCGCGGCGAGGCCATCCGCAAGCTGTCGATGGACGCGCGCATGACGATCTGTAACATGTCGATCGAGGCGGGCGCCCGCGCCGGCATGATCGCCCCCGACGAGGTGACCTTCGAGTACCTCAAGGGCCGTCCGCACGCGCCGGAGGGCGAGATGTGGGACCAGGCCGTCGAGTACTGGAAGACGCTGAAAACCGACGATGACGCCGTGTTCGACAAGGAGGTGACGCTCAACGCCGCCGACCTGCAGCCGTACGTGACCTGGGGCACGAACCCCGGCCAGGGCGCGCCGATCACCGCCGCGGTGCCGGTGCCGGAGCGGATCGCCGACGAGACCGCGCGCAACGCCGCCGCCTCCGCGCTGGCTTATATGGGACTGGAGCCGGGCACGCCGATCAAGGACATCCCGGTGGACACGGTGTTCATCGGCTCCTGCACGAACGGCCGCATCGAGGACCTGCGTGAAGCCGCCGCGATCATGAAGGGCCGCCACAAGGCCGAGTCGATTCACCGCGTGCTGGTGGTGCCGGCCTCCTCCCGCGTGCGTCTGCAGGCGGAACAGGAGGGCCTGGACCGGATCTTCAAGGACTTCGGCGCCGAATGGCGCAACGCCGGCTGCTCGATGTGCCTGGGCATGAACCCGGACAAGCTGGTGCCGGGCGAGCGTTGCGTGTCCACGTCGAACCGCAACTTCGAAGGGCGCCAGGGCAAAGGCGGCCGCACGCATCTGGCCTCGCCCGCCGTGGCCGCCGCCACCGCCATCCGCGGCACCATCTCCTGCCCCGCCGATCTGTAAAGGAAAACACTGATGGAAAAGCTGACTGTGGTAACCGGCGTGGGCGTTCCGCTGCGCCGCTCGAACGTGGACACCGACCAGATCATCCCCGCCGTGTTCCTCAAGCGCGTGACCAAGACCGGGTTCGATGACGCCCTGTTCTACGCGTGGCGCCGCGACCCGGAGTTCGTGCTGAACAAGCCCGAATACGCCGGCAAGGGCCGCATTCTGGTGGCCGGCCCGGACTTCGGCATCGGCTCATCCCGCGAGCATGCGGTGTGGGCGCTGCATGATTACGGCTTCCGTGTGGTCATCTCCCCGCGCTTCGCCGACATCTTCTACGGCAACACCGCCAAGAACGGCGTGCTGGCCGCCATCATGCCGCAGGAGTCCGTGGAGTTGCTGTGGAAGCTGCTCGAGGAGGAGCCCGGCCGTGAGATGACCGTGGATCTGGGCGAGCGTACCGTGACCTGCGGCGATGTGACGCTGCCGTTCGAGGTCAACGACTACACCCGTTGGCGTCTGATGAACGGCTACGACGACATCGACCTGACGCTGCAGCACGAGGATGAGATCGCCGCCTATGAGGCGATGCGCGCCGAGAAGTTCCCGTTCAAGCCCAAGACGATTCCGGCCAGGCATCTGCCGGAGGAGCCGGTCGAATCCGCGCGTGACGTGGAGTATCCGGACTGGCAGGGGCCGCTGAGCGCTCGCGCTTGAGCATGTGAGATGCGTTCGCGGCGTCTATGGCACCGTCATCTTGACGGTGCCATAGACGCCGCCGAGAGCTATGAAGAGGGTCGCTTCGGCGGCCCTCTTTTGCGTGTGCTGGAGGAGTGTACACGATATGTGCCGCGAGAGGCGAGAGGGCTGGCGTGGAGCATCCGGTGTGAGGCTCGGCGACGATGCCGGGGCAGGCGACGCCGCAGTGACGAGGGGTTTCATCGGGGTGAAATGTAGGGTGTCTTGTCGGGTGATGTGCGACACGCGGGACAATGATGCGTGAAGGTGGATGGCGTAACGGAATTGCATATACTGCAAGGGGGTTTATATAAGCCGATGAAGCAAGGGATTTCAATGAAACAGTGGGATGTCTGAGGGGAATAGGGGGTTATCCCCCGTAGTTGCGCTGCGTGGTGGCGGGCCGCAGGTGCTTCGGGGTGGTCTCGGGGGGGGGGGTATTTGTCTTGGACAATACCTTGTTTTTCCAATGGAGGGAGATGGGATGTCGTCGGCTGGTCCAGCAGAAGCGTTCACCAGTCGGGAGCAGGCGTATCTATCGTCGCTGCCGGCTGTGGAACATGTGACCAGCGGACGCATCTACTACACGGAGGCCTTCAAGAAGGAGTGCGTACGCCGCTACCATGCCGGTGAATCGGCGTCGCGTATCTTCGAGGAAGCCGGTATGCCCTCCAGACTGATTGGATACAAACGCATCGAACGCTCGATTGCGCGTTGGAGCAAGTCGCTTCCCAGTGCGTCGGGGATTGAGGCTGATGCTCTGTCCGCGATCGGCGTGCCGCATACGGACTCCGTGAGTCTGCATGAGGTGACGGCGTGCATTCGCCGTATCGAGCAGCGGCTGGCCTGCATCGAATCCAGGTTGGGGATGCAGGCGGGGGAATGCTCCGAGAACGAGGACACACCAATAGAGGGAGATGATCCGGGAGCGCGGTTGGCGCCCGTGGATCGGTAAGGAGTGATTCTGATGAAGAAGTTGCGTTCGTTGGTCGCGGCCGTGGTGGCCGTGGCCTGTTTGTATACCCCGGCGGCGGCGGCCGATCCCCTGAGCGTGGAATTGAACGCGTTGGATTCCACGATTCAGGTCGATGGCATGGCCGGCAATCAGCCCGACGGTGACGCCGCTGACGGCGATCAGCCCGACGACAACGGCGTCGTCGAATCCGACGGCGGTGCCCTGACCTCCGGAAGCGGCGAACCGACCGTCGAATCCGAAGGTGCCGACACGGTGCCCGAAGGCGCTGACGCCACGCCCGGCGAGGGCGACGGAGCCGCGGACGATGGGCCGACTGCGGACACCCCACAGGCCGTGGACTGGACCAATGCCGTCGATAACCTGCGGCTTTCCACGCAGGGGCTGACGATCACGCCGTCCGTGCCTGCCGACGGTGAGACGGACGCCGATATCGCCGGTACCAGCGTGATTCCGGAGGGCCTGAACGGATCCGGTGTCTCCCGTGGCGCCGCGTTGGGCGGTCTGGCGGAATCCCAGCCGGAGCAGCAGGCGAAGGAGGGCGCCGCACAGCTGCCGGACGCCATCGACGCCACGCTCAATCTGACGTTCACGCTGGATGCGGCCGCCGGTGACGGTCGTACCGACGGGTCGGGGCTGGGAACCATCGTGGCCGGCGACCACTTCTCCGTGCCAATGCCGGAAGGTCTGGCGACCGCTGATGAGGGGTCGGCGCTGGACGTGTTCGCGCGTGACACCGACGGCAACACCACCACGGTTCGCGTGGCCGAGGCCAAGGCGAGTGACGGCGTGCTGACCGTAACCTTCACGGAGCCGGCCGATGCGCAGGCGCGGGAGGCCGTAACCGCATCGATCGACGTGCCGGTGACGCTCGATGCCGCGCTGGTACAGGATGAGGTCTCCGCGATTGAGTGGACCGTGCGCACGGTGGAGGATGCCGAAGGCAACCGGCAGCCGGAGACGCTGACGATCGACGTGCCCGCCAAGTCCGACGTGATGAAGACGCTGGGACTGACCGTTGTCGAGCCGGAGACCGAGGCCGAGGACGAGGAAACGGATGATTCCGAGGACAAGCAGGGCGAGGATGCCGAGCATGGTACCGAGGATGAGTCTGCGGCGAACGGGCTTGCGGCGACGGCCGAGCCGCTGGCGCTGCCTGCGGCCGAGGTGACCTATGCGCTGGGGAGCATGAACGGTACGCCCCAGCATCCGTATCAGATTGTCTGGTGTGACAACAACTCGGGTGTGCGTCCGCCGATTGATGAGCTGCAGAACGGCTACATCCTCCAGTACTCGCTCGACGGTGGGGAGTTCAAGAACCTTACGGATACCAATGACGGAACGCTGACCGCGGACGCGCAGAAGGACCTCCACCTGTCCGGCAACACCGTTGACTGGTCCAAGGTCAATGTCGAGCAGACCGCCACCAACACCTGGACGCTCACTAACGCGTCGGGGCTTCCCACGAACGTCAACGTGACCACCAAGACCCCTGTGGATGCGGATGGCGACGGCGAGCAGGATTTCAACGCCGATGGTACGCTGGCGTGGATCACCACGACGCAGAAATATCAGGACATCGTCTGGCAGATTGCAGCCACCGATGCGGAGGGTGTAGCGTCTGAGCCTACGACCGATCAGGGTTACGTTAAGGGCGCGAACGATAGCGAGTTTGTGGGCGAGGGGAATAACGCGGTCTTCACACGTTACTTCATGCTCACGGCTCCCGTGTCTTTCACCATCGTGGGCAAGCTCGGCGGCAACAGCCTCACGGAGATCTTCCAGAACACAGGCAACGAGTATTTCCGTCTCAGTGCCTCCATCGACAACAAGCCGGTAGAGGATGGGAACGGTGTCCGCTTCGGCACGCTGGAAGAGCTGCTCACCGGGAAGGATTACGCCGACTACCAGATGCGGTTCACGTACGGTGAAAAGACCAACACCGCGACCGTGACGGGCAACATGCCCGCCTATGACCAGAACGGTGTGCCCATCGTCTACTACGTCCACTACGAGGGGCCGCAAACCGGGCAGGACTATTACCAGGTCTCCTATGACAATTCGGAGTCGGCGAACCACGGTAGCGCGAACGATTGTGTCTATAGCGGCGGCACCATGACGCTGCGCCATGCGGGCACCACTTCGTTCACCGCCAACAAGGATTGGCTCGACGGTGCAAGCAACGCCAAGCATCCCGAGACCACGTTCACGCTGTGGCGCTACACGCCCACGCGTGATAAGGATGGCTATCTGAACGCGTCGCAGGTGCAGCTTGCCGCGCTTAAGGATGCCACCAACCCCAACCCGGGCTCCTCGCAGATCAATGCGACGAGCTACGTGTCCATCACGGTGCCGTCAAGCAATAAGGACACGGTTAATTTGGGTGAGCTCCTGCGCGAGAAATACGGTAACACCGCGCTGAACGAGCTGCCCAAGTATGATCCCGATGGCTATCCTTACGTGTACTGCCTGCGCGAAGAGGGCGCTCCGGCGGGCTACGAGATCGTATTTGGCGATTACGTAAACGGCACATTCACCGACACGGAGCCGTCGTATCAGAACCCCGATGGCTCCTGGAACAAGGATGTCACCAAGCGCGACCGTCCCGCTAATAACCCGTTCGTCTACAACAACGGCACCATCTCGAACCGTCGCACCGGCACCGTGCCCACCCAGGTCACCAAGACCTGGGAGATCGCAGCCTTCCAGGATCAGCTGCAGCAGGTGCAGGTGACGCTTCAGGCCCAGAGCAGGCGCAGGTATCAGGAAGAGTCGCAGTGGCAGAATGTGTCCGGTGAGAACGCGAAGCAGACCCTTACCGATTGGTATGCCGAGTCGCTCACCCAGACGGTGGAGCAGACCTTCCCCAAGTATGATGAGGCCGGCTACGAGCTCGAATATCGTTGGCTTGAAACGGGCGTGGCGTTGGGTGACCAGCAGACCGATTTCAAGCTGGACGAGACCACGGGCGACGGAACGTTCACGCTCACGCTTACCGACGCGGAAGGCAACCCGGAGGCACTGGAGTTCACCTCCGAGCGCGAAACCGATGCCGACGGCAACGTCATCATCACCAACTCCTTCCTCAATGAAACGGACGAAACCGTCATCAAGCTGTGGGAGCAGCCGGACGGCGGCTACGCGCAGGCGCTGCCCGATGCCAGCGAGTATGAGGCGGCGGGCATTCCCACCGATGGCGTCGACTTCACCGGCGAGGTGACCGTCGGGCTCTATCAGGATGGCAAGCTGGTCGGCGAATATACGCTGGACGGCGAGACTGAGAGCCAGCCCACGGACATCACTGATCTCGCGCTTCCCGAAGGGTTTGAGGAGCAGCCCACCTGGCAGGAGACCGAGGCGTACAAGCTGGAGTTCGAGCATCTGCCCAAGTACACGGAGGGTGGCGTCCGCCACACCTATCTGGTACTGGAAGAACCGGTGACCGGATGGGGCACGGACCGCACCTATGATGCCGAAACCCGTACCACCACCATCACCAACGACATCGGTCCGGGCGAATCCTCCGACATCCGCATCTCCAAGCAGTGGATCGACGGTGACGACGCATCGCACCGTGTCGACGTGGTCGTGCGGTTGAGGGCGCGTCATCCCGTGCATTCGCAAGCGGTGAACGAAGACACCGGCGAGTACTTGTATTCGTACGATACCGGCGAGGTCGTTCCCGCGTGGGTTCCCGGAATGGAAGGTCTTCAGGAAGAAATCCAGATCGGCTTCGACGACCGTTGGTTCCAGGAAGTCGAAGTGCCCATGGGTGGCCTCACTTGGAAGGACTTCGTGATTGAGGAGGTCGCACTCGTCGACACCAAGAACACCCCCGATACCGCGGATGACGTGCGCACCCCTGTGGTGAACTATGAGGACGCGCAGTATGCAACCGAATACACCGGCCAAGGTTGGCTCACCTCCGGTTGGGATGCGAGCTCGGACACGCTGCGCGTGGCCACGGACCAGCATGTCTACGAGGTGACCACCACCGACGAGAACGGCGAGCCCGCCCACAATGCCGACCTTGACTCGCTTGAGGTCACGAACCGCCGTCTGGGCCTGTTCGACCTGACGGTGACCAAGCATTGGAGCGACAGCGACGCGGATCCCGACACGCGCCCCGACGCGCAGATCAGCGTCAGCAGCCCGGAGTATCCGAACGCCTTCCGCATGACCGACGGCAAGGTGTACGTCTCGATCAGCCACAACGTGCTGCCGGTGGTTGATAAGGACGGCAACCAGCTCACTGACGCCAATGCCAAGGTGGATGACGGCGTGCTTACCGTCAGTATCGACAAGCGCGAGACCGATTCCGAATACACGTTCTTCGGTCTGCCCAAGTACGATGCGGACGGCACCATGGTGCACTACGAGGTTGAGGAGAGCTGGGTCGGTAGCCGCGGCGAGTATTCCTTCTCGTCCGAGGTTGGCGCCTACAACATTGGTCCGCAACACTACCACGACAGTCAAACCGTGAAGCTCGACAACACCCGTGGCGCCACCCGCCCGGTGACGTTCCACAAGATCTGGAACGACCGTTACGTCAACGACGAGCTCAACCAGCGCCCGGACATCTACCTCACGCTCTACCGAGTGACGCGCACCGTCGATGCTGAGGGCAACGAGCAGTTCAGCCAGCCTGAAGCGGTCGACGGCTATATCCGCTGGCTGTGGCGGGGCGAAGGCACCGACGAATCTGGCGGCACGGACGCCTCCTACAATCAGATGGCAACCATCGAAGGTCTGGCCAAGTATGACGCCGAAGGCAACGAGTACGTCTACTACGCCACCGAAGACATGGCGGCCGACGGTGACGCGCTGGACTATGTGGACGTGCGTTTCGACTACTCGACGATCAAGTCCGCCCAGCAGCAGGCCGAGGTCAAGATCGGCGGAGCCGCCGCCATTAAGATTGATGCCGCTGCGGGCAACAACCCCGAAGAGAACGGTGTCGGTTGGGCGATCCACGAGGACGGCACCTTCATCAACACGGTGCAGAACGAGCTGATCGCCGAAGGCACCAAGCTTTGGGAGAACGTTCCCGGCATCACCTCGCAGGGTGACCTGCCTGAGATCACCATCTACCTGCAGCAGCGTCTGGCTGGCGCGTCAAGCTGGCCGGAGATGAAGAATCCGCATAAGGACCCTGCAACCGACGAATGGGTGTTCGATCAGGGCACCATCGCTCAGACGTCGCATATCACCATGACGACGAACAATCAGTACACCTACAAGCTCGCGCATGAGGGCATCAACGGCATCAACGGCGCGGATCCCGAGATGGAAGAGGGTACGAAACTCCAGCGCTACGATGACGCGGGCAACCGTTACGAGTACCGCGCCATCGAGGTGGTATGGGGCTTGCTCAACCAGCCGGGCGGCTTCACCGCAACGGACATCAAGGATGTCGATTTCGCGACCGAGGAGTCCAAGCTGCTGGGCGATATCTACACCGTCCAGCACGGTGAGACCGGTTCGTTCCTGATCCGCAACATCTACGATTCCGCCGAGGGCAATCTGTCGGTCAAGAAGTTCTTCACCGGCCGCGAGCCGGACGATGAGTATCCGACGACCACGTTCGACGTGTACCGCTACTACAACACGACGGACGGCACCGGTGCCACCGTGCCCAGCCGTTCCGAACGCGTGGCCACCAAGACCTTCACCAACACCGAAATCAAGGATCTGGTGGGGGCCGACGCCGGCGGCAACGGTTCCTTCAAGTACACGTTCGAAAACCTGGACATCTATGCGCCCGACGGTAGCTACTGGCAGTACTACGTGGTCGAGCACGACATCAACGGCTACACCACCACGGTGAACGTGGGGAACGTCGCTAATGCCGGTGGCGTGACGGGCCAGGATGCCAACACGGGTGCCGCGGCGGGCGAGACCACCGCGGACATCGAGTCCCCGGTCCTGAACCTGGAGAACGATGAGACCCAGACCCCCGACGTGACCTTCAAGAACGACTATGAGGAAGGTTATGGCGAGGTCAAGGGTCGCAAGACCTGGGAGGACCACAACGACCTCTTCGGCGTACGTCCCAGCCTTGAAGAGTTCGCCAAGACCCTCACGTTCAAGCGTAGAGCCGGCGGCATGACCGAGGATGTCAAGCACCAAACAAACAATGAGAAGGGTCAGAACTACTTCACCATCAGGGAGGTTGAGAACGCGGACAAGACCGCTTCCTCCTACGAGTTCTCGCTCAAGAACGTGGAGGAGTACGCGCCGAACGGCATCGCCTGGACGTATACGGTCACGGAGAAGCTCAGCGATGATACGCTGAAGAGCTATGAGATGACCAAGTCCACCGGCACCGTGGTCTCCACGAACACCGGCGGGGCGATGACGCTTACCAACAGCCTCTTTGGCCAGGCGAACGTGGAGAAGAAGTGGGATCCCGCGGAAGACGAGTATGGTCTGCAGCCCGATAGCGTCACCGTGGCGCTTCAGGTGAACCTGACCAAGCACGGCGCTACCGGCGAGACCGATGACTGGCAGGAAGCCGTGCGCGAGCTGAGCGAGATTCGCGGCATCACCGGTACGACGGCTGAGGATAACGCCATCATCGCGGCGAAGATCTTCGATGAGAAGGTACTCTCCGCCGGTAACGGTTGGAAGGGCTCGTGGTCCGACCTGCCCACGCAGGTGAAGGGCGCCGACGGCACGCTCTATGACATCGAGTACCGCGCCGTCGAAACCAAGATCGGCGACGTTGCGGTAACGCCTCCCACCGGTAATGCGGCGGTGAGCGGCCAGGGCAACGCCTACGGCATCGTCTCCTCGTACCGGCCAAGCCAGGAGACCACGTATCCCAAAGCCAAGCCCGACGAGACGGTCGACGATCCCCATGTGGGCACCACCACGATCACCAACACGCTGGTGCCGACGGGTGTTTCCGTCAAGAAGGTGTGGAGCGACAAGGATAACGCGTGGGACACCCGTGGCAATGGCGGTACCTGGACGGTTAGCTATCTGCTCCAGCGCACCACTGACAATACGAATTGGGAATGGGTCACGCAGTACGGTGAGACTCTAGGCGAGGGCGATGATCTCTTTAGCGACAAGATCGTAGGCGGCACCGTCACCAACGAGTCGAAGGATTTGACCTACACATGGTCAAATCTGCCCCTGTATGGCTCGGACAACAAAACAATATACACGTACCGCGTGGTGGAACGTGTTCCGGGCAGCTATGACGTGACGGATCTCAAGGCCGAGTCCGTGCTCGAGGACCAATATGGAAATCCCATTGCGGAAGAGCACGGAGGAGTCGAATACCGTTATTATGTGGTGCCCGGCGACACCGTGGAAGGCGCACTGTCGTACACCTTCACCAATACCTTGCGCACGGTGAACCTGCAGGGCACCAAGAAGTGGAACGACTATGGCACCAAACTCGCCGACGATTTGACGAAGGACGACATGCCCAAGCTGACGCTCTGGCGCAAGGCGGGTAATGTCACCGAAACGGTGAAGTATGTTGCCACCAACGATGGGCAGCCGACGTGGGGGAGCGACGGTAACGGTACCTTCACATTCCTCTACCAAGGTATGCCGGAAGCCAACAGCGACAATGTGTCCTACACCTACTGGGCCGAAGAGACCGATGGCGCCAGCGACGGCTACTATCCGCTCTACGGCACAGGTGACTCCACGTCCGGTACATCGCACGGCGCCGACGCAACCACGGAGAACAATTACGGTCTTCAGACCAACGAGACCATCACCAACACCGCCACCCGCTTCACCCTCGACAAGGTGAGCGATGATTGGTATCCGGCAACGGAGGGTAATCAGCAGGTTCCGGTGAACGATGTTGAGCTCACGCTCAGCAAGGACAGCAAGACGTTTGCCGTCTGGCGTCGTGATGCGTCCGATACGGTGACGAGCTTCGTGTGGCCCGCGGGCACCGAGCCTGCGAAAGAGGGAGAGCAGCTTGCAACTGATAATGATTCGCTTGAAGCCACCAATGGCTTTGCGATGACCGGTACCAACGCTGGCTACATCATCAGTTTGCCGGCGGGTACGTACACGGTCACCGAAACCAAGACCCCTGAGGGCTTCGCACAAGCGCGACCGGTGACCATCACCATCGCTGCGAACGGTGCGGTGACGGCATCTGGCGATGGTCTTGATTCCGTGGACACGGTTTCCGGCGTCGCTGACGCGGCGGGCACAGCTGTGGTCAAGGTGACGGTGGAAGACCAGATCCTGCGCGGCCATCTGCAGCTGACGAAGCATCTGTCCGCAGACGGTAATGCCTCCGGTAGCCTGTACAGTGACGCAACGTTCGACCTGTATAGCGTCGATCTTGATAAAGACGAAAATCCGGAGCTCATCGCCGAGGGACTCAAGCCTCAGAATGGCGTGCTGACAACCGTTGGCAACTCGACCAAGATCAAGGCCACGAGTTCCAACCCCAACAACTCGGTCGACCTGACCCATGGTGGGCGCTACATCACGCTTGCGGACGGTTTGCCCGAGGGCGAGTACTTCTTCCGTGAGACCAGTGTCGGACCGGATGCGGTCAAACCCGGTACTACGGGAACCGAAGTGAAGGCTGATTCTGAACACCTCACCATTACGCAAAAGAACCATTACGCGTTCACGAATGCTCCCGTTGCCACCGCCAAAGGCAACGAAGTGTTCAACGCGAGCGTGACGCTGCCTAAGTACGACACGACGTCGACCGAGGGCATCGAGAACGCCGAGTTCGAGTTGCACTACCGCCCTGAGGGTGCAGAAGGCACGGACTACCCGGTTCAGGTGAAAGCCACGGACGGCTCGACGACGTTCAAGACGGATAAGAATGGTCTGCTGACGTTGCCTGACTTGGAGAAGGGTCACTATCAGCTCGTCGAGACGGCAAATCCGGGTTATGATGTACCATATGATGTACCAGCAGATGGACGCATCATTGCTACATTCATCCTTGATGACGCTGACGACGACAAGACGTTCGACATGACCCAGAGTGCGGACCGCGAAGCGATCAGGTTCACGCCGCATAACAAGAACTTCGATGTCGAGGGTAGCTACAACAACGGCGAGGCAGTTCAGGATCCCGCGGGCATCCCCAACGACCGTCTGCCCGGTTCTGTTGCCATCAATAAGACGGGCATGAATCCTGAGGACGGCACGACCGGCGCGTTGAATGATGCGACCTTCAGGCTCGAGGTGAAGAACGGCCAGGAGTGGAAGACGATTGCTGAAGGTCTGAAGACCGGCAACACGTATGAAATGGCATACGATGAAGACGATGCGTACCAATTCTCCGATGCAGGTAAGTCGGATACCAACGGTCGCATCACGGTGACGAACCTCATTTGGGGCACCTATCGCTTCGTCGAGACCGCCACCACCGACGGTCACATCAATCCGACGGATGCCGATGTGTCCGGCGAGATCGTGGTCGGCCGCTACACGCTGAATCCCGCAACAACCGGTGACAACCAAGCGACAACCATTGAGAACAAGCCCACGAAGCTTGAGATCATCAAGGTTGGTCCTGGTGGCACGACGAAGCTCCAAGGAGCGCAGTTCCTGGTTGAGGCGGCATCGGGTTCGAGTTTGGCCAACGGTGAAGATGATGCAGTGATCGTCACGAATGCCGACGGCGCGGCTGCGCTCGAGGGGCAGCTTGTAGTGGGCGATACCTATACGCTCACCGAGCAGCAGGCGCCCAACACTTCGTATGAGCTGATCGATGGAAAGGTGACCTTCACGGTCAAGGACAACGGTGAGCTTGAGGTTCAGGGTGACCTACCTGAGGGGTATGTCAAGACCGAAGGTACGAATAACGCGTTCTCCTTTACAGTCACCAACCCGTATTTCGAACTCAACATTCAGAAGACGGGCGATACGCAGAACATCTCCGGTGGTGCTGCCGAGCATCCGTTCCAAGGTGCGCGGTTCACGCTGACGGGCGAGGGCTACAACGAGACACTCACCACAGATGAGAACGGTCGCATCTCCATCACCTCCGGATTGAAGACTGGTGTGACGTACACGCTTACCGAGACCACGGCACCTGCCGGGTTTACGCCGGCAGCGGGTTCGTTCCAGTTCCAGTTGGACGAACGAGGCAACATCGTCGGCGCGAGTGGTTCCGAGGCATTTAGTGCGGACAGCAACACCGTGACCATCACGGCTACGGATGTGCCGACCAGCTTGACCATCACCAAGTACAACGATGATCAGAGCGCGAAGCTGCCTGACGCTGAGTTCAGCATCAAACCTGCAGCCGATGACGATGCTTTCGTCGATGGGGCCGAGCAAAAGACGTTGACTACGGGCGTAAACGGCACCACCGACGCGCTCGTCGGTCAACTCATTGTGGGTGACTCCTACACCATTGAGGAGACCAAGGCGCCCGACGGTTACACGAAGATCGAGGGCACGCTGACCATCACAGTGCAGGCGGACGGTTCGTTCGTCATCGCCAACGGCACCGACGCCCCGGATGAGTTTGTACTTTCCGACGATAAGGTTCAGGTGTTCACGGGCACCGTCACCAACAACCCGACGACGATGACGCTCATCAAGCGCGATAGTCAGACAAATGCGCCCATCGCTGGTGTCGAGTTCTCGCTGACAGGCACCTTCGCGGGCAGCACGACCAAGTCTCGCACGCTTACGAGCACGACTTCGGGCGTGGAGCTGGACAAAGCACAGCTCATTGCCGACGGGACGACTGTCTACACCTTGAGAGAGGTCAATGAGCCTGCGGGCTATGAGACCATCGCGTCCATCTCCTTCACGGTGGCGACCGATGGCACCATCCAGGTCCAGGATGCCGACACCGCTCACGCAGCTGGTTGGAGCTGGGCTTCGGAGGGCATCGTGGTGACCGCCGATGACGACCCGATTGAAATCGGCCTTACGAAGGTTGATCTGGACGGCAATGCCATCGACAATGCCGAAACGGCGCAGTTCGTGGTGAGGCCGTATGATGCGAACAGCCATTTCGCGAACGAGACTGCCGAAGAGACCGTCAACGGCATCACCGTGACGACGTCAAATGCTGAGGATGTACTGCACGGACGCCTGATCGCAGGCAACGTGTACACCATTACGGAGACCGTTGCGCCTGCCGGCTACGAGCTCATTAGCGATCCGTTGACGTTCTCGGTGAACGATGACGGCACCATTGTTGAGCAGTTGGATCCAGCTAATCGCTGGTCGGTCGGTACGGGCACGGGTGACGAATCCGATGTCGCCATCATCACGGCAGCGGACCGACCGGTCGAGATCGACCTGGTTAAGAATGGCTCCGATGACAAGTCCAACCTGGACGGCGCGGAGTTCGAGGTGTACGCGGGCGAGTCCGCGACCGGCAAGCCGGTTGCGACGGCGACAACCGATAACGGCATGCTGAGCTTCGACAAGCTCACGGCGAACGCCACCTACACGTTGCATGAGAAGACCGCTCCTGCGGGCTATGAGCTCATGGCTGACGTGGTGTTCACGGTTGACGCGCACGGCTTGGTCTCCTTCAAGGATGCTGATGCCGCGGCAGCCGCCGGCTATTCGGTCAACGAGGAGAACGGCGTGGTGACCATCACCGCCATCGACCAGCTCATCGAGATCACCCTGAACAAGGAAGATCTGGGCGGTAACCCGCTGTCCGGTGCCGAGTTCATGCTTACGGGCAAGTTCTCCGACACCCAGGCTGAGTCCAAGACGCTCGCGCTTGAGGGCAGTTCGTACGTCTTCTCCGGCCTCATCGCAGGCAACAAGTACACGCTCACCGAGACCAAGGCTCCTGAGGGCTATGAGCTCGCCGGCAGCTTTGCCTTCACGGTGAATGCCGATGGCACGATCGTTCTTGCAGATGACCAGCAGGCCGCCGCAAATGGCGCCGAGGGTTACCAAATCGAGGACGACAACATCGCCATCACCGCGCAGGATGCGCCGATCGAGGTCGAGCTGAAGAAGCAGGCCGAAGGCGAAAACGGCAAGGCGCTGTCCGGTGCCGTCTTCAAGGTGACGCCTGCGGAGGGCTCCTCGTTCGTGAACGAAGACCTGAACGCTTCGGGCGTGACTCTCGCCGCGAGCGCCGCTGACGGCACGGTTGACACCGCCGCGCTTGACGCGCAGCTGATCGCGGGCAACAGCTACGTGATCGAAGAGGTCACGCCGCCTGCCGGTTACGAGAAGATCACCGGCACGCTGACCTTCGCGGTTGACGCTGACGGTAAGATCTCCGCGGTTGCGAACGTCACGAACGATTCCGCCTTCGCCATCGACACGGCAAACGATGTAATGACCATAACCGCTACTGATAATCCGGTCGAAGTGACCCTGAACAAGGTGGGCACGAACAGCGCCAAGCTGGACGCCACGTTCACGCTCAAGGGCACCTTCGCCTCCGCGAACATGGACGGCACGGTTGAGGCGGCCGAGTCCACCCGCACCATCACGGTGAAGAAGGACAGCATCGTCACGCTCGACCGTCTGGTGGTCGGCAACACGTACGTGCTGCAGGAGACCAGGTCCCAGGCTGGTTACGAGGTGATCACCGGCACGTTCACGTTCACGGTGAACGAGAACGGCACCATCACCCCGGCCACTGAGGGCAACGACAAGGCCTATGCGGTGGCTGACGGCAACATCGCCATCACAGCCACGAACACGCCGGTTCAGATCACCGTGACCAAGGTCGACGAGCAGGGAGACAACCTGCCTGGCGCCGAATTCACCCTGACTGGTGACATGGCAAAGGCCGACGGTACGATCGAGGCTGACCATACGTGGACGGTCAAGCCCGGCACCGACCCGGCGACCATCGACGGTCTCATCGTGACCAACGGTAACGACCACCACGAGTACACGCTCACCGAGACCACGGCCCCGGCCGGATACGAGAAGCTCGGCAGCATCACCTTCACCATCAACCCCGATGGCACCATTGCGGGGACGGGTACGGGCTATACCGTGGACGGCAACGGCATCAACATCACGGCCCAGGACACCGCCATCAAGGCGCGCCTGATGAAGACCGATGAGAACAACCAGCCGCAGGCGGGCGCGACCTTTGCCATCGAACCTGCTGCCGGTAGCGTCTTTGCGGACGGCAAGACCGATCCGGTCGAATTCACTACCGGCGAGGGTGGTGTCATCGACCTCACCGACGCGTGGCTGGTGGGCGGCAACACCTACACCATCACCGAGGTGACGGCCCCCAACGGCTACGAGCTTGCAGGTACGGTCACCTTCAAGGTGAACGAGAACGGCACCATCGACCTGATCGATGCCGACGGCAAACCGGTGGCCGCCATCACGGAAACCGACGGTTCGGGCTCCTATCTGGCGAGCGCGGATAACGGCGTGGCCGTCATCACCGCCACCAACAGCCCCATCGCGGTCCAGATGGTCAAGCAGAGCGACGGCACGCCGCTCGCGGGCGCCACCTTCGAGCTGACCCCGGCGGACGGATTCACCTTCGCCGACGGCAGCACCGAGGCGCAGACCATCACGATCGAGAGCACCAGCGGTGCCACGGCGCTCACCAACCTCACGGCGAACATGACGTACATCCTGAAGGAAACCGTTCCGCCGGCAGGGTACGAGCTGAACGAGACCGAGTTCACCTTCACGGTGGCCGCAGACGGCACCATCGTCTCCGCCGAGGCGGATGGTTACACGGTATCCGGCAGCGAAATCATCACCATCACGGTGAACGATGAGCCGATCGAGGTCACGCTGACCAAGCGGAACGCCGACGGTGCGGCGCTCGATGGCGCGGAGTTCACCCTGCACGGCATGTTCGCCAACGCGGACGGCACCCCGTCCGGCACCGTGGCGGATCGCACCGTGGTGGTGGAGAACGGTACCGTGGCGCTGGAAGGCCTCATCGCCGACCAGCAGTACACGCTCACCGAAACCAAGGCACCGGAGGGTTACCGCGTCAACACCGGTACGCTCACCTTTACGGTGAACACGGACGGCACCCTGACCGAGGTCGAACCGGCCGAAAGCTACGCCATCGATGCTGATACCGCCACCGCAATCACCGTCATCGACCAGCCGACCGAACTGGATCTGACCAAGCTGGCCGCCGACGGCACACCGTTGGCCGGTGCCGAGTTCACACTCGCCCCGGACACCGAGCATGACGCGGACAGCAGGTTCGTCTCCGACCGGTCGAGCATCGACTTGGTCGTCGGCGAAGACGGCACGGTACCGACCGTCACCGGCGAGCTCATCGCAGGCCACGCCTACGTGCTCACTGAAACCAAGGCGCCGGACGGGTACGCGCTCATCACCGAGCCGCTGCACTTCACCGTCGGCCCGAAGGGTCGCGCGGCAACCCTGACCGCCGGTACCGAACTGCCGAAGGGTTACACCATCGGCGGAAACAAGGAAGCCGGCACCATCGCCCTGACTGCGGTCGACAATCCGATCGAACTGACCCTGAAGAAGGTGAACGAGGACGGCGACGTACTAGTCGGCGCCGAGTTCACCCTGAGCGGACGGTTCGCGGACGGCACCACGCAGCAGATTCTGACCACGGGCGCAGATGGCACGGTCGCCCTGCCGTTGATCATCGGCGGCGAGCGGTACGTGCTCGAGGAAACGAAGGCACCCGAAGGGTACGTCCTGCCGGCCGAACGGTACACGTTCACGGTCGGCGTGGACGGAGTGATCCGTGTCCAGCAGAACCCGCTGGCGGCGCTGCTACCCGGCGACAAGACCTTCTCGCTCTCTCAGGACGGTCTCACAATCACCGTGGTGAACGAGCGCGAGCCGGTCGTGGCCATCACCGGTAGCGATGTGACCAGCGTTGGCTTCATCGGCTTCGGTCTGCTGCTGATTGGCGCAACCATCGCCATGCAGCGACGGACGCGCATGGCACAGGTTGCCGGCAACGGCAAGCCGGCGCGGGGACGTCACCGCAGGTAACGCAACTGCGTAACGGCCCAACAGCCCCATAGCTGAGGCGGGTCTCCACCCACACCGGTGGAGGCCCGCCTCGGCGTTGGCGCACGTTGCGAAACCGCGTAACGCCCGATAGTTGCCCAATAACGTGCGAATGCTGCGCGTTGGGCGTAACGGGTGCCCCCGTATGCCGACGAGGGATTCCGGACGGACTAGCCTGAGTGAAACTCAGCGATTCGAACTATCGGAAAGAACCCCCATGCGCGTCATCCCCTCCCGGCATCAAGCCGGTCGCATCCGCTATCTGGCCGCCGTCATCATCGCCATCGCGGTGACCTTGGCGGCATCGCCCCTCACGGCGAGCGCAGCCGACGATCCACTCGCCCCCTACACCGTGGACGGCGTCACACCGCGCGGCACCACCATCAACCTCTTCGACTACTGGCTCACCGACCGCGGCGCGGCCGACAACATCGACCCCGCCGGCATCGCCGACCTCGGCATCAACGCGGGTCACGTCCTCGACTTCAACAAAAACGCCAGCCGTTCCGACGCCCCCTACGAGGCCAACCCCAGCAACGTCAACAAATGGACGGCCAGCGCCCATCCACGCACCGCCATCGCGGCCCCCACGCTCGGCGCGGACGGCTATCCGACACTCTCCACAACCCTCGGCGGCGAATCGCTCGCCTACCTGTTCGCCAACACCGGCGGCCCTAGCAAACAGGCGTTCCCCGGCGTCACCGGCCTGCTCCAGGTCGACGACCAAGGCTATTACTCCTACAACAGTCAGACGAACTTCGCCCAATTCAACGAGTCGACCAACGCGTTCACCCTGTACAACGCAGGCGGCGTGAACACGGGCGGCGCCTCGCCCAACGGCCAGTTCTTCCCGTTCAACACGGGCGCGCAGGTGTTCAACGTGTCCGGCGGCGCGCTGCAACGCAACGGCGTGACCTCCGTCAGTCCCGTCATCAACCACTACTTCGGCATGAGCATGGCCACCCGGTTCATCCAACAGTACGGCGGCCACGTCGACGAATCGCAGACCATGCCCGTCACCTACAATTTCTCCGGTGACGACGACGTGTGGGTGTACATCGACGACGTGCTCGTCGGCGACCTTGGCGGCATCCACAACGCCTCATCGCTCGAAATCGACTTCGCCACCGGCGCGGTGACCGTGTACTGGGACCGGAACAACAACAACGCATACGACGCGGGCATCGACACCCCATACCAGCAGATCACGCTGGCCGACGCGTTCGCCGCCGCCGGCTCGGACACGGCGCAGTTCGCCGGACCCACCTTCGCCGACGACACCTACCACACACTCGACTTCTATTATCTGGAACGCGGCAACACCGACTCGAACATGAGCCTGAAATACAACCTCGTCTCCATTCCGGAAAGCGGCATCCGCAAGGTCGACCAGAACGGCGCGGCGCTCGGCGGCGCGCAATTCCAGCTGTTCCCGGCCGACGCCCAATACCAGCCGATCGGCGACGCGGTGTACGAGGGGACCACCGACCCCAACGGCGAACTCGTGTTCACCAACGAGCGCGGCTTCCCGATCACCCTCGAACAGCTCGACGCGCAATACGACTACATGGTGCTGCGGGAGGTGGGCGCGCCCGCCGGATACCGGCACCCCGGAGACATGCACCTGCGATTCGAGAACGGCGTGCTCCTATCCACCAACGAATGGGACACGGGCGCATGGTCGCAGGCCAAACTCACCGCCACCGCCACCGATCCGATCCGCATCGACAATGGCGACGGCACCGTCGGCGTCGTCGACCCGTCCGGCGGCACCATGTTCGCCGTCATCATGAAGCGGCGCAGCATGAGCGCACCCGTCGACGACCCGGCCAACTGGGCGCCTGTTTCGGGGGACGCACTCGCCGGCTGGCAGGTCGGCGCAGACAACAGTCTGGCCTCGATCGTGCAGGCCGTGCGCGCCACCCCATACCCGTTCGCGCTCGGCACTAACGGCGCCTATCAGGTGGAGGTCGACAACCTGCCTGGCGACGTGAACCAGTACTACGGCATGCTTGCGAACAACGGCGAGGACACGTCGGGTGCGCAGTACACGGTGCAGTACTACTACGTAGCCGGCAGTGGCGGGGCAGACGGAGCGTCCGCTCGCACGATTCATCGCATCCTCACCGAACCGGACGCGGGGTATGCGGGGTTCAGCTACGCGTACTCGGTGCGGCTGTATATCGCCAACATTCGCAACGGGTTCCTGGTGGCGAAAACCGACACCGCTGGCAATCCGCTGGCCGGTGCTACGTTCGCGCTCTACCGTCGCGCGGACATGGTGGACGTTACGGACTCTGATACATCTGATACAACCGGGGCGGCATGGACCGTGCGCGGGCCCGATGGCAATGGGACCGTGACCCTGGGCGTGGCTCCTGGCGTCTCACCGGTGGACGAGGCGACGACCGGCGACGACGGCGGGCTGGCGTTCCCGACCGCCGGCCATACGCTCGACCCGGGCGACTACGTACTTGTGGAGACCGTTGCGCCGGACGGGTACGTAGCGAACGCGCGGGCGGTGCCGGTTGTGGTGAACGATCAGGGCGTATTCGCCGATGCGGGCGTAGCCGACGACGGGGTGCGCGTGGACCTTGGCGTCGGATACCTGGTGCGCAGCATGGTGCAGTTCGCGGCGGACGACGACATCGACGCGACGCTGCACGACGTGACCGCCGCGCTGCAGACCTCGGCGACGGCTCCGGGGGAGTCCGCCGCTTGGCAGCCGATCGGCGAGACCACGTATCTGCGCTATGCGGGCGACGGCAATCTGCAGTACGTTCCCGACGGGGCGGGATACCCGCAGACGCTGGGGACGGATGCGGGGTGGTCGCGTCTGACGGTGACGCAGTGCATGGAACACAACACGGCCAGCAGCCCCAAGCAGAATCTGGACGGACAGGACCTGAGCAACCTGTTCACCGGGTCCGTAATCGTGCGCGTCGCCGACCGCCGCGTCGACGAGGAGGAACCAGACCAGCCCGACGACCCGATCGGTCCTTCGGATCCTTCGGAACCTTCGGAACCGTCGGAACCTTCTGGTCCTTCTGATCCGTCAGATCCCTCCGGCCCTTCGGATTCATCGGACCCCTCTGACCCGTCTGGCCCTTCGGACCCCTCCGGCCCTTCGGATCCTTCGGAGCCGGACGGTGGGGACACGGATTCCGCGGAGCCGCCTGAGGCAATAGCGGACTCCGGCGCCAGCGTCGTAACGCCGATTGCGGTTGTCGCGGTGGCCGCCGCCATGGGCGTGATCCTGTTCGTGGTGGTCCGCCGTCGTCGGAAGGAAGCCTGACGGGCGTCGGGGCGCGGCCTCTACTGGTCCGCGGGCCCATCCTCCCCGCGGCGGCGGAAGATGCGCTTCCACGAGTCGCGCACCTCGTCGCCCGACATCGACAGGTACAGCCCGATGGCCATGGCGGCGATGTCGTCGTCGTACAGGGTCTGCGCCACGTTCATCTCCCGCAGTTCCGGCCAACGGCGCAGAATCGCCAGGATCCCGCCGACGGCGAAGTCAATGTATAGGTCGCTGCGCAGCGTCATATCGCTTTCGTCCAGCTTCAGCGCGGTGAACAGGGTCATACGCGTGAAATCGCGTAGCGAGTCCATCAGTTCGGGGGAACTGTGCGGGCCGGCCAGAAGCGCCATGTGGTTGAGCCGTGTGCGGTGTTCGGAGGAGTTGATGGCGGCGCTGATGCGCTTGTGCCAGTGTTCGCGCACGGCGTCGTCGTCCATGGAGGGTATGCCGTGGTCGTCGGTGGTCTCGTCGACCAGTTGGGCGATGGATGTGTTCTCCACCTCCTGCAGGATCGCGTCGTCGGCCAACTCGCTGAGACTGCCGTAATGGTAGTAGAACGAGTTGCGGTTCACCTGCGCCTCGTGCACGATGTCCGTGACGGTGATCTTGCGGTATTCGCGGTCCTCCAGCAGCGCCCAGAACGCGTTGCGCATCCGTTCCTTGGCTGGCAGCAGTTCCGAATCGTGACGTGGGCGCGGCATGTGCATCATCTCCTTGGCCCAATTAATTAGACATACCGTCTATATGATACCCGCCCCGTGGCGCGAATCGGCTGCCGGCGAACCCGCCGCCCCGGATGGAACGCCGCCCCGTGCGGTAGGATGGGGCGCAACCCCGCTGACAAGGAGGTTGCCATGGCGGTACCGCAGCGAGTGCTGGACATCATGCAATCCGGCGATGTCTATCTGTGCGACGACGAGGAGATGCTCGACGCCCAGCGTGCCCAACTGGAACTGCTCTACGACTTCAACGCCACGCGTCCGGGGGAGGCCGGCCGCCGCGCCACCCTCCTGCAGCGACTGCTCGGCGGCATCGGCGAGGGCTCGTATGTCGAACCGCCGCTGCACGCGAACTGGGGGTGCAACACGTTCGTCGGCGAACGGTTCTACGCCAACTTCAACCTGACCCTGGTCGACGACGGCGTCGTGACCATCGGCGACGACGTGATGATCGGCCCGAACGTGACGATTGTGACCACCGGACACTCGATCCGTCCCGACCTGCGCAAGGCGCCGACCGTCACCCAGTACTCGCTGCCGGTCACCATCGGCGGCGGTGCGTGGATCGGTGCGAACGTGACGATCCTGCCCGGCGTCACCATCGGCGAGAACAGCGTGATCGGCGCAGGCTCGGTCGTCACCAAGGATATTCCGGCGAACGTCGTGGCGTACGGGAACCCGTGCCATGTGGCGCGTGAGATCGGCGAGCACGACGACGTGTATTACTGGCGCGACCGTGTGATCAACGCGCCGTTCGAGAAGCCGGAGGCGTAGATTTCCGCGGGCGGGCCTGCACCCCCGTCAGGAGGAGGGGCGTGCGGACTGCCAGGGGAGCGGGAAGGACGCTTTGAGCAGGATGCCGGCGGCCTCCAGAATGTGCTGACGCTCCTCGTCGGTCAGTCCCGCGAACGCGCCCAGCATCGCAGGAATCGTCTTCGGACCCGCCTCCATCAGACCGATCAGGCCGTGCTCGTCGCTGGCGGCGAGCACCTTGAACAACGCATCCACCACGCGCTCGCACTGGTCGGGCGTCATGCCGGCCAGCATCCGGTCCAACGAGCGTTTGAACTCGCGGGACGTGGCCGAAACCTCCGGCACGGTCACGAACCGGTCGCGATCCACCTGCCAGGAGAACGCCAGATGCTGCATCGGGCCGTACTCATTCGACTTGACCACCACGCAATGCTCCGGTGAATCCAGGATCATGCCCACGATCGACGAATCCGGAATGATCTTGACGATTCTGTCAGCCACGGCGCGGTACCGGTCGCCCGCCACCACGTCGGCCGGGAATCCGGGGCCGTCCAACGAATAGACGCGGCGGATGCGCGGCAGCACGTCGTCACCGGCCTGCAGCGCCGCATACACGGCCAGGTTCCCGCCCTTGGAATGGCCGAGCAGCACCAGATCGCCCTGCCAGAGCCGCGCCACGCGCGTCACGTAGTCGGCCGCAAGCCGCTGCGCCGGCACCGGATACTGGAAGGCCATGTTGAAGTCCTCCTTCCAGCCGACGAACGAGGTGTCCGTGCCGCGGAACGACACCACCAGCGTGCCGTCGGGCAGCAGCAACGTCATCGCCGCGAACTGGGTCTGGTGTTCGCGGCTGAACCGCTCGTCGACCGCGCCCACGTGAATCGACGAGAAACGGGGGTTGCGGGCCATTGCGGCGAACAGGGCCTCGGTGAGCTTCGGGTCGGCCAATCCGGTGTAGCCGGCGTTGTAGTCGAAATCCTGCGGGTGCAGGTCGGCGGCTGCGTCGGCCAGCGTGGCGGCGGGGAAATCGGGCTGGCGCAGCGCACGCAGCGAGTTCAGCGGGTGGCGCAATGCGGTCTTCGGGTCGGACATCAGGGTTCGCCATCGGGCGGTGGTCGTGCCGTAACGGCGCTCCCAATCGGCCAGCGTGGGCACCACGTCTGGCATCGTCTGATAGGCGAGCGAGGCCAGCACTAGCGCATCTACATCGTTGAACGGGCGCTCGTCGAACGACCCCGTGCGCGTGCGCGCGTAGTCGATGATGTTGCCAGTGGCTCTTGAGGTCTGGCTTGCCATGGCGGCCTCCTTCCTGCCCACCATCTTAGCCGGGACGTCCGTAAGTCCTTCGCCGGACCTTCACGGACTCTGACGCATTGTGACTCTGAACCATCCTCCTGAATGGCGGAATCCCAAGGACGAGGGACAGGAGATGGGAGTGAATGTGTCAGAGTCCGGAATCCCGACGTTCGCGGCAGGTCTGGCCCAGGCGGCGGGACAGGGCGATCGGATCCAACAGGGCATCCAACTGGTCCGCCGGCAGGTCGGTGCGCTCGCCGGCCACCTCGCGCACCGTGCGGCCCGTCGCCACGGCCTCCTTGGCGATCGCGGACGCGCGCTCGTAGCCGATCGCGTCGTTCAACGCCGCCGAGATGGACGGCGAGCCCTCCGCGTACCGGCGTCCGGTCTCCAGGTTCACCTCGATGCCCTCCACGCAGTTCTCGCGGAAGATGCGCATCGCGTTGTCCATCAGCTCCATGCCGGTCAGGATCTCGTGCGTCATCACCGGGTCGAACGCGTTGAGCTGCAGCTGGCCCTCGGCGGCCGCCCAGTTCACGGTCACGTCCATGCCGAAGATCACGAAGCAGCACTGGTCCACGCATTCGGGAATCACGGGGTTCACCTTGGCGGGCATGATGCTCGAACCGGCCTGCCGCGGCGGCACGCGTAAATCGCCGAAGCCGGAGCGCGGGCCCGAGTTGAGCAGGCGCAGGTCGTCCGCCGCCTTCTTCAGGTGGATCGCCAGATTCTTCAACGCGGCCGACGCGGCGATGTACGCGCTCATGTCGGTTACGGCGGCCAGCGGGTCGGGGGCGGCGGTCACCGGCAGGCCGGTGATGCGGGCCAGATGATCGATTGCGGCCTTTCGGAACCGCAGGTCGGCGCAGATTCCGGTACCGATGGCGGTGCCGCCCAGGTTGAGTACGGCCAGCTGCGGAACCAGGGCCTCGAGCGCGGCCACGTCCATCTTGAGGAACGTGGCGAAGGTGTGGAACTCCTGGCCGAAGGTCATCGGCACCGCATCCTGCAACTGGGTGCGGCCGATGGTGACGTCGTGGATGTGCTTGTCGGCCAGGTCGTGGAAGGCGCGGGCCAGGTTGCGGCACTGCTCGGTTAGCGGGCCGAGCGCGTCGATGATCGCCAGTTTGCAGGCCGCGGGATACGTGTCGTTGGTGGACTGCGAGTGGTTGACGTGGTCATTGGGGTGGATGAACGCGTAGTCGCCGCGCGGCCGGCCGGCCAGTTCGAGCGCGCGGTTGGCGATGACTTCGTTGACGTTCATGTTGGTTGAGGTGCCGGCGCCACCCTGGAGGACATCGACTGGGAATTGGTCGGCGAGTTTGCCTGATTCCACCTCTAGGCAGGCGGCTTTGATGAATCGCGCACGGTCGTGGTCGAGCAGACCGAGCTCGTCGTTGGCTTCGGCGCAGGCGCGCTTGACGGTGGCATAGGCGCGGATCAGGCTCGGGTGCTGGGAGTCGGTGATGCCGGACACCGGGAAGTTGCCGATGGCGCGTTGCGTGTTGATGCCCCAGTAGGCGTCGGCCGGTACGGGCAGTTCGCCCAGCGAATCGTGTTCGATGCGGTAGGCGTGGGCGAGCGTGGTCTTGGAATCTTCGGTCATGACGATCTCCTGCTGGTTGGTTTGGAACAATCATGGCGCGGAAATCGGAGAAACGCCATAGCGGTGGGGGATTATGCTCAGGGCTGGTGCGCACTGCCGCAGGCTAAATCATTCAACTTCGCGGAAAAAGCCTAGTGAGATCATCAAACCTGCAGTAGTGCGCACCACTGTCCGTTATCTCACCGTCGGATCCTTCTGCACGAGCAGCAGCACGAGCGCCGCCGCCAGCAGCACCGCGATCGACAGCACGCCGGCCGACGCGTTGCCCGTCACGGCCGTGGTCGTGGCCGCCAGGAACGTGCCCAGCACCGAGGCGGTCTTGCCGAAGATGTCGTAGAAGCCGTAGTACTCGTTGGCGTGGTCCTTCGGAATGATCTTGCCGTAGTACGAGCGCGAGAGCGCCTGGATGCCGCCCTGGAACATGCCCACCAGAATCGCCAGGATCCAGAACTCCACGGCTGTTTTCAGGAAGAATGCGGCGAACATCACAATACCCAGATAGGCGATCACCGCGATCACGATCATCCGCTTGGCGCCGAACCGTCCGGCCAGGCGTCCGTACAGGATCGCGCATGGGAACGCCACGAACTGCGTGACCAGCAGCGCGATGACCAGCTGCGTGGAGTCGATGCCCAACTGCGTGCCGTACGAGGTGGACATCGAGATGACGGTGTTCACCGCGTCGATGTAGAAGAAGAAGGCGATCATGAACAGCAGCAGCGACCTGTCGCGCGCGATCCTGCGGAACGTGCCGGCCAGCTCCCGGAACGTGCCGCGAACCGCCTCGGCCGTATGATCGGCGGTCGTGCGGTAGTGGACCTGCCGGTAGCTGCGCAGCAGCGGCACGGTGAACGCCACCCACCATAGGGCGGTGATGAGGAACGAGATGCGGGTGCAGGCGGCCGTGTCCAGGCCCAGCAGCGCCGGTCCGCCGAAAATCACCGCGATGCATACGATGAACGGGATTGTGGATCCCACGTAGCCCCATGCGTAGCCGTGCGAGGACACCTTGTCCATCCGTTCGTTCGACGTGGTGTCGATCAGCATCGAATCGTAGAACGTCAGCGAACCGTTCAATCCGATGGTGGCCAGCACGTACACGATCAGGAACGCCAGCCACCCCAGCGGCAGCGCCATGCCCAGGCACATCACCACGCCGGTCAGGAAGAAACCGAGGAAGAACTTGATCTTCATGCCCTGCACGTCGGCGATCGACCCCAGGATCGGCATCAGCAGCGCGATCACCAGCGAGGCCACGGTCTGCGCGTACCCCCACGTGGACACGATGTTGTCCTGCCCCGCGGCCTCCAGCAGCGAGTTCGCGTAGATCGGCACCACCGCGGTCGACAGCAGCACGAACGCGGAATTGCCGACATCGTACATAATCCACCGCTTCTCGCGCGGCGTGAGTCTGCCCGCCGGCTGCACCGGAAACTCCCCGGTCGAAAGCGCTTCGGGGGCATCCTGCCCCTTGAAGGCGCCGGCCAGGTTGCCGGCGTTCCGAGTGTGTTGTTCCATAACGCTCCTTTGTCACTGTTCATCCTAAATGGTGTGTCGCCGCCATGCATGCTCAAACATGAACGTCGGATGAATTTCCGCGCCGCCGCCGGCCGGGCGGGCCGGAACCGGACGGGTTGGGCGGACGCCCGCCAAGTGGGCCGGAACCGGCTAGGATGGAACAGCATACGAGGACAAGGAGGTCGTCATGGACCAAGATCCCGCCGTCATCAAACTGCCGTTATTCTCCAAGACGAGCAAGCTGGCCGCCATCCCCGGCCGGCCCGAAGGCGTGACCTATGGCGTGGTGTGGGACGCCTGCCGCGATCCCGAGCACGGCTTCGGCTATGTGGCCGAACTGCTGCCCGGCCGTCGCGCGCGGTTGCTCGCGTGGTTGGCCGCCGGCGGCAAGGTCTACTCGTGCGATCGACCGCTGACCGGTCTTGCCGGTCTGCGCCCGTCGCTGGAACTGGTTCAATGGCAGGACAGGAAGGGGCAGGGCGCCATTCGCGTCCCAGACCCGAACGGCGGCGGTCAACCGGTGATCGTGGGCGAATACCAGACGACATGGGACCAGAGATACGGTTTTGTCAACCCCACGCGTGACCCGGGGCGATTCTTCCTCACCCGCAACTGGGAGCTGCGGTACTTCCTGGCGGTCAGCTGGCTCACCTTCGTCCACATCCCGCAGACGCAGGGCGTTGCGGCCGGCACGGGCGGCGGCCGCATCGGGGAGGTCATCCTCGACCTGCTGGACGGTCCGCTGCCCGATGCGCTCGATGCGTTGATCTGGCGCGGCACCACCCAGCAGGGGCAGGCGAGCGGGTTCGAGCGCTTCGCCGCCCGCCAACTGGTGGAGGCGGGTGCGGCCGACGTGCGTGCCATCGCCGCGGAACACAATGTGACACTGGTCCGTCTGGGCTCCACATCGCTGTTCTGGCTGCGGTTCGACGACGACGTGTCCCCGGAGCAGCGGGCAACGTTGCTCGCTGTTGAGGCGGCGCTGAACCGCCTGTGGTTCGTGGAGTGGGCGGCGGGCGCGGCCGATGGCGGCACCGGCATGCTCCACGCGTTCGACGAACGGTTCTGCGCGCAGGCCGCCCAAGGGGCGTTGCGCGAGATTTCGCGCAATGCGGGGGCGGTGGCGCAGCGCGAGCGCGCCGACAACCCGTACCGCACCATTCGGGGCGCGGAGGGCGCTCGCGGCGGCATCTGGGACGTATCCACACGATTCGTTGACACCTGCGAACGGTTGAAGCTGCCGTTCCGCCTGGAATACCGGTTCGACACGGATCTTGACGCCGGGGTGATGGCGGTGCGGTTCACCGTGCCCTCGGCAGACGCCTTCCCCGCTTCCCGCATGGGGGAGCGAGGCTGGTACGACGCCCGCGCCGGACGTCCGGCCTGCGCCGCGACCTATGCCATACGATTGGCCGGTCTGATGGCGCAGGCCGCGTTCGCCTCCAGCGTGCGAGTGATGACGGTGGATGTGACCGCGCATGAGGACGGGCTTGCGGGCCGTCTGCTGCTGTCATTGGGGTTTGACCGCACGCCGTTCCTGATGGAGGCGTTGCCGCCGCTCAAGGATGGCAGGCTTGATAATCCGATGTTCGACGATGATCCGCTGGCCGTGTTGAACGTGTTGAAGCCCGTCCGTCATGCGGTGCGGTTTGCGGGCGATCGCGGGTTGTGCGAGATCACGCCGCTGCCGGTGCACGCCTCGTTGGCCGCGAAACGCCAGGAGGTGTGGCGCGATCGGCGGCCGCTGCCCGAACCGCTGCGCGGGTTGCTCCGCGCCGACACGGTGGCGGAGCTGGATGTCATGCACGATGACGCGGTCGTCGGCGACGACGAGGTGCGGGCGATCCTGGAGGAGAACGAGGAATCGCCGCTGATCGCCTCGGTGCAGCTGGAGGCGGTGCTGAGCCGAATCGGCGAGATCGGTTTGGACGAACAGGGGCGGCTGCCGTTGTACTGCGCGTATCCGATGGCCCGGCTCATCGTGTCGCTGGACTCGGCGGTGGGCGCAGGGTCGGTCCTGCCGGACGCGGAACCGTTACGGTCGGCGGATACCCGGTATTGGAAGGCGCCTGATGCGGCGTACGGGGCGCACCTGTGGCTTTCGAGGTTCGCGCGGCAGGAGGGTGACGCAGACCGTGGATTGGCCGAGGCGTTGCAGTGCCTGTCGCTTGCGCCGACCACCGCCAGGGCGTATATCGAGGTGGCGGTGTGCCATGCCGAACAGGAACAATACGCACAGGCCGCGGAGACGTTGACCCAGGGGCTTCGGGTGGCGTTGCTGCCGGGGGACTTCCTGTACATGTACTATCGGCTGGCGTACGCGCTGTGGCGCATCGGTCGGGCGAACGAGGCGGTGGCCTGCTACACGATGGTGCTGCGAGAACCGAACACCGCATTGGCGGAGACCGCGCGCGGCGAGTTGGCGGAGCTGCGGCAGCAGATCGACGACACGCGGCCGCCGATGGCGGTGGCCGAGGCGGAACAGGTGCTGCATGCCGCCAACATTCCGGTTTCGCCGACCGAAACCGCGTTGGATGCGATGGCCGCTGTCGCGGTCGGGCTGACGGATGCCGGCGTGCCGATGGCCGCGCATGATGCGGTGTGGCTGATGAGCCGCCACATGCGCAATAGCGACGTGTACGACTCCGTGGCTGCGAGCCTCCGTGACGGCGTGGCCGATCGGAGCTGACCGGCCACGCCGGTGCCGTCGTTTGCGGAATCCTTGAAATTCCGCGGATGCAACCTCAGGTTGCGAGGACTTTGGTTGCGTTTTGGCGGTGCAACCGAAAGCTGGTGGCAGGCAACCGAGGTCCTCGGGCAGAATGGAGACAACAGACGGCTTGATTCAGTGGTTCAGTAGGAGGCACCCACGATGAGCTTTCGGGATAATCTGCAGTATTTGCGGGCGCAGCGCAACTTCACACAGGAGCGGCTTGCCATGCTGCTTGGCGTCTCGCGCCAAGCCATCTCCAAGTGGGAATCCGGCAAGGCGTACCCGGAGATGGATAAGCTGCTGATGATCTGTGACCTGTTCGGCTGCACGCTTGACGATCTGGTGCTCGGCGATGTTCGCGCTCCTCGACTCGTGCCTGACGCAACGCCGGAACCGTCCGATGGTACGGGTGCGGCGGGTCTTCCCGAAGCAGAGCGCGGGATCTGCAATGGGGGCTTGGCGTCGGATGCGACGTCGAGCAATACGGCCGCGAAACAGTCCGCGGCATACGGCTTGTCGTCGAACGTCTCCGTAGGGCAGCAGGCCGTTTCGGTGGCGCTGCCGGAGGATCTGACCGGGTACGACGCCCATATGAACTCGTTCGCCTGGAAGGTTGCGGCGGGGATTGCCGCTATCATCACCGGTGTGGCCGTGGGCGTGCTGTTCGACAGCGAGGGCACGGTTTCCGGCCTGCTGGCCAGAAGCGAGTTCCTCACTTTCGTCTGCACCATCATCGGGGTGATCATTGGTCTGGCATTCTTGATTCCGGCGGGCATGACGCATTCGGAGTTCGTGCGCAGGCACCCGTTCATTGAGGACTTCTACACCGATGATGACAGGTCCCGCCGCGCCAAGGAATTGGCCGTCGGCGTGGTGGGCGGCATCGGGCTGATTCTTCTCGGCGTGGCCGTCACCGTCTACGGCGAGGAGACCCTGGGCATCGAGGAGGGCTGGCCGGTAAGCGTGATGCTCTTGTGCGTGGCCGCGGGTGTGTTCTGTTTCATCTACTTCGGCATCCGCTACGGCATGATGAACATCGACTCCTATAACCACGAGGCCGAATCCGAGCGCAGGGAACGTGAACGCGAGGCACAGGGCGGCGATTTCTACGACAAGCTGACCGGACTGGTGTGCGGCATCATCATGCTGATCGCCACGGTTGTCGGACTCTGGATGCTGTTCACCGGCGGGCCGATCGACGGTGGCGGCCATGAACGGTGGTTGTCCGGCAACGGCCTGTTCTGGCTGGCCTGGCCGATCGGCGGCATCCTGTGCGGCGTGGCCACCTGCATCATTCAGATATTCCGGTCATTCCACGATCGCGACCGCTGACGGCTTATACGTCAGCCAAGCCGGCTCCGCCAACTGTTCAACAGTTGAACAGTTGGCGCTGAGCGGGTTGGTTAAGCGAGTAAGTCAACAGCAGAGTTGTGTGCGCCTTGACCAAGGTGAGGCGGGTATCGGTGTACCGGTGCCGCCTCACTACCCTTACTCGGCGCCGCGTTCGACGAGCGCCAGCACTTCGTCACGCGCAGGCGGAACCGGGATGCCGTTCTCGCTGTGCTCGATCGACAGCGACGCCGCCGCATTGGCGACCTGTGTCGCCTCCACCAGCGACCTGCCGGTCGCCAGCATCGCACATAGCACGCCGGTGTGCACGGTGCCGGCCGACCGCTTGTGCACGGCCTTGGTCGGGAACCCGTCCACATGCGTCACCTCGCCGCCGGGCAGGCGCACCCAGGCGCCGCGGGCACCCGCGCGAATGATCAGCGGGGCACGCAACGTGGTGCCCAGATTGTCGCACAACGCTTTCATCTCATTGTCGAACGTGCCGCCCACGGTTACCGGCACTTCGTCGAGCGGCGCACCCAGCCGGTCGGCCAGCTTGACCGCGGCCTGGCGGTTGCAGGTCCAGATCGGGCGCGCCAGCACCAGATCCTCAAGCAGCCTGTCGTTGACCCGTTCCAGCGAACTGGTCGGGCTGAGCACGATCTGGTACGGGCGGACATCCGGGTCGCTGCCGGCTTGGCGGATGAACGCGTCAACGCCTGCTGCCGTCGCATCCATTAGTGAGTTGCTGCTGATGGACACCACGTCGCCCGGCTGCAGGTCGATGCCGTCGAACGTGTCCGCACCGCCCTGCGCCTCGGCGCCATAGGTGGCGATGAACGTTTTGCCGCCGTTGGTATCGTTGAGCACCAGTCGGAAACCGGTGTCGGCGTCCAGACGGTCGGGGCCGATATGCGCAATGTCATGTTCGTAGAAGGCGTGGCGAATCATCGACGCCCACGGGCCCGCGCCGATGATGCCCGCATGGGCGGTCGGCGTTCCCATCAGCCGCGAGGCGAGCAGCGCGCGGTATGAGCCGTCGATGGTGGGGATGGTGCTGCGTGAGGCCGCGAATCCACCTGATTCGGGGAGCGAGTCGACGTCCATCATGATGTCCACCCACACCTCGCCGAGCGAGATGACTCGTGTGGGTCGGGTGGTCGAGGAATCATCTGCGACAGTTTCCTCGGACGGCGTCGGTGCGGGTGGTGCGGGGGCCGGTACGTCGCCTACGTCGGCCGCCGCGAGTGTCGTCGACGGTGTTACGGATGCAGGTGCCGTGGTGCCGGAGCCGTCCCCCGCCTCGGTGGTATCGATGATTTCCTGATCGGTGCTGCCGGAGATTTTCGCGGTCAGCCGCCGCCATGCCGTGCGAATGTCGAACATCGTTGCCTCCTTACCCCGGGTGCCCCTTTGCCCTGCAATGACAAAGTTGTATCGCAGTTGCATGAATATTGCCTGAAAACGGTCCCTTTCCCTGATATTAGCGTGTCGGGGCGGGATCGCACTCATCCTCCGGGTTGATTCGCGAACGGCTGAGCGGCCGGGGAAAACGGGCAGGACGGCGTCGTAACGCATGTTTTACGGATTTTCGTCGGGATTCGGCGCCGACCGCGAGCGAATCGAGGTGCTTGGGGTTGGTGGGACGCCGCCGCGATAGGGTGCCCGAAACGCGAGACTATTGCGGTGTGTGAGGGTATGATACACGCTGCGTTTGCGGTTTGTCGGATATAGGGGATATATTTGTGAAGTTGTGTTCTGGCAGACGTGCCAGAGCAAAGACTTGCAAGCAAGTAATAAGGGAGTCCATTATGGCAGCTCGTTGCGCAGTGTGCGGCAAGGGACCGCAGACCGGTTACACCGTGTCGCATTCGCATATCCGCAATAAGCGCACCTTCCGTCCGAACCTGCAGCCGGTTCGCACCACGGTCGACGGCGAGAACGTCCGCGTCCGCGTGTGCGCCAAGTGCCTGAAGGCCGGTAAGGTCGCTCGCGTCGCCGCGTGAATCACGCGCTAACGCTTCAGAAGCCCCGGAGTCGCCTAGAGCGCTCCGGGGCTTCGTCATAGCTGTCGGCGCGAACGGGGAGAATAGGTGGCTATGAGCGTTACAGTGGGCACCCCGGTCTCGTCGGTGATGACGAACAAGCGACGTGTGGGCGCGCTCAAGTCGCTCGGCGTGCTGACCGTGGGCGATGCGCTGACCTACTATCCGTTCCGTGTCACTGACCCGGTGCCGCTGCGTGCGATCCGCGAGGCCAGGATCGGCGAGCCGATGGCGTTCGCCGCCGAGGTGCGCGCTGTGCGTGTGGCGTCTTCGGGGGCGCGCGGCAACGGCCGATTGGAGGTTGTGGTCGACGATTCGGCGTTCGCCGCCTCGCGCCGCCAGCCTGGCGCGATAGCCCGTCTGGTGTTCTTCTCCCATAAGAAGCAGTATCTCGACTGGATGAGCGGGCGTCTGCGCCAAGGGACGTGCGTGGTTGTTGCGGGCATGCCGGGCGTGTTCAACGATCAATTGCAGTTCACCCACCCCGAGGTGTTGACAGTGGGGGTTCGCACTACTTCGGGACGCAAATCTGCACCCCAGGAAAATCAAGCCTCCGATTCCATTACCCCGAGCTGGTGCGAACCTGTTTCCCCGAGACCCGACGTGGAATCGCCCGAGGAGGGCCTGGCCCGTGTCTGCCGACCCCGACCGGTCTACCACGCCAGCTCCCGCATCTCCAGCGACCACATCCATGACTCGATCCTCGACATGCTGCGGCTCCTGGCCGAATCGGGGGATTCCGCCGCGTCGGAGGAAAAGGAGGAAGAGGACTCGCGCGCCCGCTTGCTGTCCGGATTGGCCCGCGCCATCCCCGACATCCTGCCCGAACGCATCCGCGCGGACAAGGACCTCATGCATCGTGCCGAAGCGTTCCTGAACATCCACGACCCGGTCTCCACCAAGGAGTTCCACCGCGCCATCGCCACCCTGCGCTACGAGGAGGCATTCGTCTGCCAGACCGCGCTGCTGCAGGCCCGCGCCCATGCCGGCCATGCCTCCGCCGAGCCCTGCCCCGACACCGCACTGCGGGACGCCATGATCGACTCCCTCCCGTTCGATTTGACCGGCGGCCAGCGTGAGGTCATCGACTCGATCGCCGCCGACATGTCACACGACCATCCGATGCAGCGTCTCCTGCAAGGTGAGGTTGGCTCCGGCAAGACGGTGGTGGCGCTCGCCGCCATGCTGCAGGCGGTCGGGTCCGGGCATCAGGCCGTGCTCGTGGCTCCTACCCAGGTGCTTGCCGAACAGCATCACCGGACGATCGCCGCAATGGTCGATCGGATGGCGGAACAGGCCGCTATGGATTCCGACGGCCATCCGCTATCCGCCCCGCCGGTGATCCTCCTGACCGGCGGCATGAAGCTTGCCGCCCGCCGCCGGGCGCTCGCCACTGCAGCCAGCGGCGAACCGTGCATCGTGGTCGCCACGCATGCCGCGTTCTCCAAGACCTTCCAGGCTCCGAACCTGGCGCTCGCCGTGATCGACGAGCAGCATCGCTTCGGTGTGGAGCAGCGCGAGAGCCTGCGCGGCAAGGCCTTGTCCGGCAAGGCGCCGCATCTGCTGGTCATGACCGCCACCCCGATTCCGCGCACCGCCGCCATGACCTGGTTCGGCGACCTGGATATCTCGTGGCTGACCGAGCTGCCCGGCGGTCGCAAGCCGATTCGCACCTTCGTGATTCCGGAGGCGGACGGTCATCTGATGGGGTCGATGTTCGCGCATATCCGCCGGCGCATCGATGCGGGGGAGCGCGCGTATGTGGTCTGCGCCCGCATCGATGACGCGGATGAGGCCGGCGAGGGCGACGTGCTGGACGAGACGATGGCGGAGCCCATGCGGCCTGTAGTCGGTGACGCGGCGCGGTCCGATGCTGGGACGGTCGCCCCGCCTCGCCCGCTGCACACGGTGGTCCAGATCGCGGAGCGACTGGCGAAGCTGCCGCAGTTCCAGGGCGTGCGGTTCGCCACATTGACCGGTCGCGACGATGACGCGACCAAGCAGCAGGTGATGGCTGGATTCGCGAGCGGGGAGACGCCGATTCTGGTGGCGACGACCGTGATCGAGGTGGGCGTGGACGTGCCGCAGGCCAGCTGCATCGTGGTGTTCGACGCGGACCGGTTCGGACTGTCGCAGCTGCATCAGCTGCGCGGCCGTGTGGGGCGCGGCGGGACGCCGAGTTGGGCGTTCCTGGTTTCGCAGGCGGAGCCGGGGAGCTTGGGCGAGCAGCGGTTGGCGGTGATTCGCGATACGACGGACGGGTCGGCGATTGCCGAGGAGGATTTGCGGTTGCGTGGCGCGGGCGATGTGTTGGGCGATGCGCAGTCGGGCGGCAAGTCGAGCCTGAAGCTGCTGCGTGTGGTCAAGGATGCGGATCTGATTGTGGATGCGCGGGAGCGTGCCGAGGCGCTGTTGGCTGAGGACCCGGAGTTGGACGGCGAGGTGGAGTTGGCCGGTGCCGTGCTGGATTTCACCCGCGGCAACGAGACATATCTCACTAGCAGCTGAGTGCGGTTCGGAAATGAATGCAAGAAAGTCCCGGGACTTTCTTGCACGGTATACCAAAAAGTCCCGGGACTTTCTTGCATTGGCGCAATTTTCTCCCGGGACTTTTTTGCATTACGGTATACTGGAAGTGGTGAAACGGAGGTGCCTCATGCTGCAGCGCAAGATTATGAATCAGCTGATTGCTTGGAAATCCAGGGAACAGCGAAAGTGTCTGCTGCTGCAAGGGGCGCGTCAGGTAGGTAAGACGTATATCGTTGAGGAATTCGGCAAACAATACTATGAGCATGTCATTACTCTGAACTTTGAGAAAAACAGTTCGTATCGAGATATCTTCGAGGGCGATTATGACGTGGACCGCATCGTGGCGCGCATCATGCTCGCGGTTCCCGGCAGCCGTTTCGTCCCCGGCAAAACCCTGCTGTTTCTTGATGAGATTCAGAGCTGTCCGAACGCCAGAACCGCGTTGAAGTTCCTGTCCATCGATGGTCGGTATGACGTCATCGCTTCCGGATCGTTGTTGGGCATCGGGTATGGCGAGGTGTCGTCGTTCCCCGTCGGCTACATTGAGCGAGTGACCATGTACTCCTTGGACTTCGAGGAGTTCCTGTGGGCGCTGGGCATCGACCCGGCGGTGATTGAATACGTCAAGGGATTCTATGAGTCGCGCACCAAGGTCGATGAATCGGTGCATGCGCAGATGATGGATTATCTGCGGCAGTACATTGTGGTCGGCGGCATGCCCGCCGTGGTGCGCAGCTATGTGGAGCATCGGGATTTCCTGCAGGTGCTGGACGAGCAGCGCAACATCCTTGCCGATTATGAGGATGACATCGCCAAATACGCCAAGGACTCCGACAAGGCGAAGGCCCGTGCCTGTTTCCTGTCGATTCCGAAGCAACTGGCCCGTGATTCCAAGCGGTTCAGCTATGCCGTGGTGGAGAAAGGCAGTGGTGCCCGCAAGTATGGTGGCAGTCTGCAATGGCTGTACGATGCCGGCATCGTGAACTTCTGCCATTGCCTGGAGCGGCCGGAGCTGCCATTGGAAGGCAATGCGGACAGCCGCAAGTTCAAGGTGTATATGCGTGACACCGGTCTGTTGGTGGCGATGTTGGAGGATGGGTCTCAGAAAAGCATCTTGGACGGCGATCTGGGTATATATAAAGGTGCTATCTACGAGAACATTGTGGGTGACATGTTCGCAAAAAACGGTCGCCGCCTGTACTACTTCGAGAAGGATTCGAAGTTGGAGATGGATTTCTTCATCCGGTATCAGGACGTTGCTACGGCGGTGGAGGTGAAGTCGTCCACGAACCGGCAGGCCAAGTCGATGCGATCGATGATCGAAAATTATGGAGTCAAGCGCGGAATAAAACTGTCGCCGGGCAATGTGGGAAAAGCCGGCGAACAGGTGGACGTGCTGCCGTTGTATATGGCGATGTTCCTGTAATGCGACACGGCCCCGGGAATTACTGTCGCAGGGGGTGTGGGGATCTAGCCTGCTCCGGCCAGAATCCGCATCACGCGCGTGCGATCAGTGTGAGCCTTTCCGCAATCGCGTGGGTAGTTGCGATCATCCCAGCCATGCGGCGGACGTCAGCGGCCTGCTGTTGGTGCGCTACGAGGCGCGGCTGCGGTCGTTGGAGCGGCAGGTGGCCGATCTGAAGGATGAGGTGCGTCGCCTGCGGGGGTGAACGGACACAATGCGCGATGATGACTAGGGGGAGGGCGCGGCAACCCTCCCCCTAGTCGTTTTCATTGCAGCGCAAGCATTCCAGCGTTGGTACGGGGGTATATGACCACCTACGCCCGCTACACTGATGAGCTACCCCGTATCCGGAATACACGGGTGTGAATCGACGCGCGAGGAGAAGGATCATGGACGTACGAGCGCTACCTGAGCCTAGGTATCATCGGCGTCTCCCCGAGGCGTCCCACAACCACTGGCGTCGTTCCTGTCACAGTTGACACGGGCAACAGACACGGCTCGAATGTCGCATATTCTCCGCGGCAGGCTGAAACGCTCGACCAGGCCATACAAGAGGCGTGTAATGGACCCCAACCCCATCCCCACGGGTGGGTCCTCTCGAAACAGAACAAGTGAATGCGCAGACCGAACCGCCGGCATCCGGCCACGGTCTGAGGCGGCAACGGCCGTCTGATTCGACATAACACCACATACCAACAACCGACAGTCGCACCGTACGGCGCAGTCGTAACCACCCACAGGGTCACGGCATCGCACGCGCGGCAACGGCTCCGCAATACCAACAGACCGTCCGCGGTCAGGGAGCAAAACGCATGAAGCAAGGAAAATTCACAGCGAAGGAACGGGCATACCTGATGTCATTGCCCGCAGTCGAATCGGTGACCTCCGAGCGTATCTTCTACGCCGAGCGATTCAAAACGGAATGCATGCGGCGCTACCACGAGGGCGAATCGCCTACGAAGATCTTCAACGACGCGGGACTGTACTCCTCGCTGATCGGTTACAAGCGTATCGAGCGATGCATCGCGCGGTGGCGCGCCGACGAGCGGTCCGGCCGTTTGGGCGGCGAATACGAGACGGGCGACATGATGATGGGCAACCTGCCCGGCGAGGCGGTAACGCCGCGGTTCCTCGGTAACGGCGCGAACGGCGCGAGGAATGCGCGTTGGCCGATCGACGCGCGTGCCCCACGACCGGTGCAGGATGTCAGCGGTCTGCTGCTGATGCGGTACGAGAGCCGGTTGCGTACGCTGGAGAAGCGCATCGCCCTGATGGCTGAGCGTATCGACCGCTTGGAACGCTCCGTGGCGCGGTCCATGTCCGAGGTGCTGATCGAGGCGGACGACGATTCCGCGGCCTGTACCGACGCCCGCATATGGATAATGGAAGATATGCGAGTGATTGCGGGACGATTCAAGGGACTGGAACTCAAAGCGGCGAAGAACGGCACGCGGCCGACCACCGACCGGACCAAGGAGGCGATCTTCTCACGCCTGGAATCCTGGGCCGTGCTGGAGGACGCGCGTGTGCTCGACCTGTTTGCGGGGACGGGTGCGCTCGGCATCGAGGCGCTGTCTCGGGGGGCGAGGGAGCTGGTGTCGGTGGAATCCGCGGCGCCGGCCGCCTCGCTGATCTCCGGCGCGTTCGCTGAGCTGAGGCATAACCGCGCTTGGGAGCGCGGCATGAGCGTGCGACTGGTGCGCAAGCGTGCCGAACAGTATGTGATCGGCACGATGCGCGTGCCGCAGGACGGTGCCGCGGCCCATCCGGAGTTCTCTGGCAAGCTGCCCGCCGGAACGGGGACCGGTATGGAAGGTGTCGTCCCCAATACCACGATCCACGATGGCGCGGATGGGGCCGCCGTCGCATCCGGTGAGGTCTCTTCCGTCGTGGCCGCGGGAGGCGCGGCGAGATCACAGGCGTTCGACGTGATCTTCATCGATCCCCCGTATGCGTTCACCACCGAGGCCTGCAACCGGCTGCTGGCGGACCTGGTGGTCTCGGGCCTGGCGGTGCCGCATACGGTGATCGTGCTGGAACGCTCGACTCGCAGCGATGACCCGACCCCGCCCGAAGGCTGGCAGGTCACCGACCGCCGCGATTACGGCGAGACCGCGGTTCACTACATCGAAGCCGCCGTGTAATCGCTGATTAGTCCAGACGGCGCGGATGGTCGCCGGACACCTCCCAGCCCAGCGCCATCAGCGTCTTCCGATCGGCCTTGTCGAGCGCACGGCAGTCGAGCCGCTCGATGAGGTCCGGACGGATCTCATCGGTGCGACTGAGGGCCTCGTCGCGGCGGAACCGGTCCACCTTGCCGTGGTCGCCGGATAGCAGGATATCCGGTACGGCCATGCCGCGCCAGGTGGCGGGCTTCGTGTATTGGCGGTGCTCAAGCAGTGCGTTGCCGCCCGTGTAGGATTCCTCCACAATGGAGTCCGGATTGCCCATGAACCCCGGCAGCAGGCGTGTGATGGCCTCCAGCATCACGGACACGGCCACCTCGCCACCGTTGAGCACGTAGTCGCCGATCGAGTATTCGCGCACGTCCACGCCCTGATTGCGGTAGTACGCGGGGATGCGGGCATCGTACCCCTCATAGCGGCCGCATCCGAACACCAGACGGCCGGCATGGCTCAACTCCGTGGCATCCTGCTGGGTGAACAGGGGAGCGGAGGGATTCGGGAAGATGAGCACCGTGCGGCCCTGGGCTTCCGGGGTGCCTGGGGCGCCCGCTGTTGTGTCCGAATCGGGGGATTCTTGCGTTTTGCCGTCATATGCATCGTTGCAATTGAAAGAATCCCCCGATTCGGACAACATGGGGGCGACCTCCACCGGCGCCAGCCCAAGCAGGTCATCCAAGCATTCGGCCCAGACCTCGGGCTTCATCACCATGCCGGCGCCGCCGCCGACCGGGGTGTCATCCACGGAATGATGCACGTCGTGCGTCCAGTCGCGCAGGTTGTGCGCATGCACCTCAACGAGCCCCTTGGCCTGCGCCTTGCCGAACAGGCTCAGGTTCAGCACCTCGAAATACTCCGGGAACACGGAAACGATGTCGATCTTCATATCCTTCAGCCTAACGAATAGGGTCGGCACCGCTTTTCCCCGCTGTACCGTATACGGGATGGCAACTTTACGTCACCGGTTTCCCATAACGCGGCAAAGCAGCGTTGCCGATCGTACAGCAAGGCGGCAAGGTAATCTTGCCACCTTGCTTCCTGTCACCAGACCAGCCGGCTGACGTTAATGCATGACGCCGATGGACTCCGTCATGGATTAGCCCAATCCGGGAATCAGGCCGCCCGGTGGGTCCAGAGTCAGATAGCCCTCGTCAAGGTCAATGTTGGGCACCAGCTGTTCCACGAACGGCACCAGCGCGGTCTTCTCGACGTGATCCGCGGCATCTGCGGCCCCTTCGGCCAGCGACGCCAGATAGGCATCGGACAGGCGGATCTTGAGCAGCGACTGCGCGCCGTCGATCACGTCCACAACCTTGCCGACCACCAGACCAGCCGGTGCGCCCAGCCCGTTGTCCTCGGCCATACGGGCCTCAAGCCCGACCAGGTCGCGCGGGTACCAAGCGTCCTCCTCAAGCATGAGCTCGGGGTCGTCGGCTTCGCCGTACAGTTCGATCCCGTTCAACGCCTCGGAAGCGTCACGGTTATCGACGTCCTCGAACTTGATGATCCAACGGTCCTTGAACGTGCGGGACCGCTCCACGACATACTCCTGCGAGCCGTCGCGGGTATAGAGCACGGATCCGGGGGCGAACCGGTAGTCCGGATCGTCCGTATACAGGCGCACGGTGACCTCACCTTTGAGTCCCTGCGCGCGACCGATACGACAGACCCGCAGCAGGTCGAGCTGCTGCGGGTCGTCAGAGTGTTGTTGACGCTCCACGCTACGGAACTCTCTTACCGACGCACGTCCATGATGTCGACACGCACCTTGTGGTCGGACAGAGCCTGCACCACGGTGCGGATCGCGTTCGCCGTACGCCCGTTGCGGCCGATCACCCGGCCGATGTCCTCGGGGTTCACGCGCACGCGCAGCAGTTCGCCGCGCGAGTTCTCATGCGACTTGACGGACACATCATCCGGAAAATCGACGATGTTCTTGATGAGATGTTCAACAGCCTGGGCGAGCATGATCACTCAGCTTCCTCTGCGGGGGCTTCCTCAGCCGGAGCCTCTTCCTCAGCGGTCTCGGCGGCCTGGGCCTCAGCCTCGGCAGCAGCCTTGGCGGCGGCCTCGGACTTGGCGGCCTTCAGCTTCTGGGCCTGAGCCTCAACAGCCTCGACACGAGCCTGCGCGTCCGGGCCGGCTTCGGCGGTCTTCAGCGTGCCTTCGGCACCGTCGATGCCCTTGAACTTCTGCCAGTCGCCGGTGATCTTGAGCAGGTTCAGCACCGGCTCGGTCGGCTGCGCGCCGACACCCAGCCAATACTGAGCGCGCTCGGAATCGATCTGGATCAGCGAGGGCTGCTTGTTCGGATCGTAGACGCCGATCTCCTCGATGGCCTTGCCGTCACGCTTGTTGCGGGAATCGGTGATGACCACGCGGTAGAAGGCGTAGAACTTCTTGCCCATGCGCTTCAGACGAATCTTGGTTGCCAAAATGGCTCTCCTTGTATCACTAGGGGTGCAGGTTTTCGGTTTCGGTGTGGGGCACGGAATCCGAGAACCCACGTGTTCCTCATGCAACGCGGGAGTAGAGGGCGCCGCGCCCATGAATAACCCGACGATTATAACCCCATCCCCGCGACACGCCGTGTCGTGGGCGGTGCCGCGGCGATCGCGAAGCGCGACTGTCCGGCCGCATCGTGGTGTGGCGGCGGATGCCGGACGTCCGGCGCCGGCGTCTTCGCCGTCACCGAATGCGCAATGCGGCTACCGTGGCCAGGTGATCGCTGCCGGGGATGGTAAGGGTTTCGACCCGTTCGGCGTCGATCCCGCCGCTGATCAGCACATGGTCCAGTTCGATGCGCGGCCAGGCGAGCCATGAGGGGAACGACACCATCGGTTTGTGCAGGGCGCTCATGCTGGCGTCGCGGAATCCGGCGGCCAGCAGCTTGCGGAAGCTCGGGTGGTCGATGCCGCAGTTGAGGTCGCCGAGCACCACGGCGGCGCGTTGTAGTGCCAGCCGGCCCAGTCCGACAATGCCCTGCGACCACGCGCGGCATCCGCGCATCGGCGATTTGGTATGCGCCGAGGCGAAGGCGATGACGGAATCGGGGACGTCGGCGGACTGACCGTTCCGGGTGGGTGACGCGACGATCATCGGCACGTCCGCGGCCGGGATCTGGGCGGACGACGATGCGGCGGCGACCGGGGCGAGCCGCGTCCACAGACCGTTGAACCCGCCGTTGTCGGTCGGACGGTCCTCGCCGAGCTGGCGATGGGGGAGTACGTCGCGGATCCCCGCGGCGTCGAGGGCACCGACCAGATCCGCCGTGAGTTCCTGGAGGGCGAGGACGTCGACGTCATGCGCGCGCACCGCATCCATGATGGCATCCGCGTCCGCACGGCCGAATCGGCAGTTGAGCGTCATGACAGTGATGGGGGCATCCGGCTGCTCGTCGTATCCGCGAGCAGTTGTGTCGGACGCTTCGGGATGCGTTTCACAATATGTTTCACGCTTGGTTTCACGAGATGTTCCATGCAGGGAGAGCCGGTAGAGCGGCACACGCAGCGCGACAATCACCGCCAGCGCCACCGCGGCAACCGCCAACGGCCAGCATCCCAGCACGACCGCAACAACGGCGAGCAGCAGCGCGGGGATCCATAGGAACGGAATCAGCGCGATCAGATACGGCAGCGGCAGATGCCCCTCGGCGCCGGCCGGCAGGAATCGCAACGCCCACCACAGCACGAGCAGCGCCAATGCCGTCCCCAGTGCGATCGTCATGCCATCCTCCTTGCCGCGGTTGTCCGTCGTATCTCCGGGAGCTTACCAGAGGGCCGGCAGGTCCGCCCCACGCGGAACCGCGAACAGCCGCGACCGCGACGGTCATCGGCGGTTCCGGACCATGCCTTGTCCCACGCGGCTCGCCATCGGGCACATCCCTCCTTCGCACGGGACCGGATGCTCCGGAACGAGAATGGTCCCGCAACCCCAAGGCGCGGGACCATCCACAGGCGCATCGATCAGCGGCCGAAGAGACCGCCCAGGCCGCCTCCGAGATTCGGCGGCACATCGGGCATGCCGTTCTCGCCGAGCATATCCTGCAGGCCGGCCGGCAACGCCGGATTCTGCGGCTTCTTGGCGAACGCCGAACCGCCCGAGCTGCCGGACGAGCCGCCCTTGCCGGACAAGCGGTCGCGCAACGCCTTCTCCTCGGCCTCACGCTTCATCGGGTTGCCGGACTTGGAACCCTTCTTCTTGCCTTTCTTGCCCTTCTTGCCGCCGGCCGCGGGGCCGCCGAACCCGGGGATGCCGCCCATGCCGGCCTTGTTGGACATGCGCTTCATCATCTTGGCGGCCTGCTCGAAGCGCTGCAGCAGCGCGTTGACCTGCGAGACCGTCACACCCGAACCGTAGGCGATGCGGGCGCGGCGCGAGCCGTCGATGATCTTCGGATTCCGTCGCTCGGCCGGGGTCATCGAACGGATGATCGCCTCGGTGCGGTCGATCTCACGCTCGTCGAACTGCTCCAACGCCTGACGATGCTGCGCCATACCCGGAATCATGCCGAGCAGGCTCTTCATCGACCCCAGCTTGCGCACCTGCTGCAGCTGCTCAAGGAAGTCGTCCAGACCGAACTCGCCCTCGGCCATCTTCTGGGCGGCCTTGCGGGCCTCCTCCTCGTCGAACTGCTTCTGCGCCTGCTCGATCAGGGTCAGGATATCGCCCATATCCAGGATACGCGAGGCCATACGGTCCGGATGGAAGACCTCGAAATCCTTCAACCCCTCGCCGGTCGAGGCGAACAGAATCGGCTTGCCGGTCACGCTCGCCACCGACAGCGCGGCACCGCCACGGGCGTCGCCGTCCAGTTTGGAGAGCACCACGCCGGTGAAGTCCACGCCCTCGTCGAAGGCCTTGGCGGTACGCACCGCATCCTGGCCGATCATCGCGTCGATCACGAACAGGATCTCATCGGGCTGCACGGCGTCGCGGATATCGCGAGCCTGCTGCATCAGCACCTCGTCCACGCCCAGACGGCCGGCGGTATCGATGATAACCGTGTCATACAGCTTCTGCTTGGCCAACGCAATCGAATCGCGGGCCACCTTCACCGGATCACCGGTGGTCAGGCCGGGGGCGGAGACCTCGTCGCCGCCATCCGACTGCACGCCCTTCTCCGGCGCATACACCGGCACGCCGGCGCGCTCGCCGACCACCTGCAGCTGCGTCACCGCGTTCGGACGCTGCAGATCGGCCGCCACCAGCAGCGGCGTATGACCGGCATCCTTGAGCCAATAGCCGAGCTTGCCGGCCAGCGTGGTCTTACCGGCACCCTGCAGACCGGCGAGCATGATGATCGTCGGCGGGTTCTTGGCGAAGTTCAACGGACGGTCCACGCCCTGACCGAGCACGCCGGTCAGCTCGTCGTAGACGATCTTGACGACCTGCTGGGCCGGGTTGAGCGCCTCGGACACCTCGGTGCCCAGCGCACGCTCGCGGATGCGGCCGGTGAAGGAGCGCACCACCTCAAGCGCCACGTCGGCGTCGAGCAGGGCGCGGCGGATCTCGCGGATGGTGCCGTCGATATCCGCCTCGGAAAGCTTGCCTTTGCTCTTCAAGTGCTTGAACGCATTCGAGAGCCTGTCTGTCAAAGAACTAAACGCTGCCATAATGTCCCCCAGTCTAGCCGTGCGTAGGGAGAAGCGGGCGCGCGGTGTTGGCCGGCGCACTCGCCGGGTGGACCGTCAGCCGCCGGCATAATCCGGGCGTGTCGCATCTGGTACAATGGGAAGGCCAGTTTTTCAGGAGAATCCCTGGACACCCCTATCGCAGACATGCCATGCGCGCGGCCACAGTCTCGTGAACAAGACGGGCACAATCCGGGCCCGGCAACACGGACCGAACCAACGGCGGTGCGACGCGTGACTGCCATGCAATACGGAAGGACCATCGATGCAACATAAGCAAATCGAACGCAAAGCCCTTGGCGTGGGCATCATCATCAACATCCTCATGGTCGTCGCCGGCGCGATCGTGTTCTTCATGACCGGTCTGAAGGCCATGTTCCTCGACACCACCTTCACCGTGATCTCCGTGGTCTCGGGCCTGGTGGCCACCTATCTCTCCTCGCGCACCGTGCGCACCACCGAACGGTTCCCCAACGGCATGTTCGCATTGGAACCGATCTACGCGATCTGCAAGGCGATCTTCACCCTCTCCCTGCTCGTGTTCTCGTTCCTGGACGTGGCGCAGGTGGCCTGGGACTACTTCGTGCTCGGTGTGGGGGAGCGCGCATCCTTCGGCCCCGTGGTGATCTACCAGATCCTGACCGTGGCCACCTGCTTCGGCCTGCTTATGTACTACCGCCGCCAGAACGCCCGGATCGGCGATTCGAGCATGATGCTGCGCGCGGAGGCGCAGAGCACCCTGGTGGATGGCATGATCTCATTCGGCATCGGCCTGGCCGCGGTGGTGCTGGTGCTGCTGCCGGCCGGCGGGCCGCTCGACTTTCTGCACTACACCGGCGACTTCTTCATCACCACGGTGATCGTGATCCTGGCCGTCAAGGAACCGGTCGAGGTGCTGCGCGACGCGTTCGTGGAACTCGTCGGCGGCGTGCATGAGGACGAGGACACCAACGCCTTCGTGGAACAGGCCGCACAGCGTCATCTACCGGCCAACACCGAATACGAGAAGACGATGATCTTCAAAACCGGCATGAACTACACGGTAGACGTGTACCTCGCCGGCACCGGCGAATCGATCGACGTGGCCGATCTGGTCGAATGCAAGCGATCGCTGGAGCGGGAACTGAAACACAGGCTGCACATCGTGGATGTCGATCTCGTGTTCGACTGAGCGTCCTCCTGCCCCGTTCGGTAGTTGACCGGCGCCCCGTGCGCAATGGGGGGCAGGACACGGCCGGGTGGTTCGCCGGTGACGGCTCCCTCCCTTGAGGGAGCCGTCACGCTGTGTGCGCTACTTCAGCGACCAGGTGGAACCCTGCGGGGTGTCCTCGATGATGATGCCGGCCTCGCCCAATGCATCGCGAATCGCATCCGCGGTATTAAAGTCGCGGGCCTTGCGCGCCTCGGCGCGGCGGGCCAGCTGTCCGGACACCAGGGCGTCGAGCGCCGCGTGCTCGGGGGACGCCTCCCCATCGGCCGCACCCGCCGCGCCGCCATTGACCCACGGTTCGGCCAGCGGGTCGAGACCGAGCGTGTCCAGCATCGCACGCACCGCAACCAGGACGCGGCGCAGCATCGCCTTCACGTCGTCGGACGTCGCCGCGGCGTCGCCCGCACCCCAAGCGGCCGTGACCGCGGCGGGCAGATCCGCGCAACGGCCGGTGCCCACGGCCTCGACCAACGTGTTGCCCTCGCGGATCGCGGTGAAGATCGCGGCAGTGGCCCCGGAAACGTTGAAATCGTCGTTCATCGCGCCCACGAACGCGGCGGGCAGATCGTCGGCGCCCACGGCCTCGATCTCGTCGCGCGTCGGCTGCTCGCCGATCGCCGCGGCGGCACGTTCGATGAAATTCGTCACGCGATCGTACGCGGCTGCGGCCTCAGCCAGCGTCTGATCCGACCATTCCAGCATCGAACGGTACTGCACCGAACCCAGCGCATACCGCACCACCCACGCCGGGTGCTCGGCAAGCACCGCCGGCACCGACAGGCCGTTGCCCAGCGACTTGGACATCTTCTCGCCCTTGGCCGTGACCCACGCCGAGTGCATCCAGTGGCGCGCGAACCCCCATCCGGCGGCGCGCGACTGCGCCATCTCGTTCTCGTGGTGGGGGAAGCGCAGATCCAGACCGCCGCCGTGGATGTCGAACTCGTCGCCCAGGTAGCGGTGGCTCATCGCCGAGCATTCCAGATGCCAGCCGGGACGGCCCACGCCGAACGGTGTCGACCAGCGTGCGGTCGGCGGGTCGGTCGGCTTCGGGCGCTTCCATAGCGCGAAGTCGCGCGGATCGTGCTTGTCGGGCGAGGCGTCGGCGGGGTCGACCGGATTGTATTTGTCGTCGCCCGCGTTGTCCACGCTCGGACCCATGCGGTCGGCCACGGCGGCGGCCTCATCACCGGTTTCGGCGCCGGCCACGGTCTGCTTCTGGTGGGTCAGCTCGCCGTACCGCGGCCAGCTGGGCACGTCGAAGTACACGTCGCCGGTCGGGTTGCCGGCCTCATCGAGCACCATATAGCCGTGGCCGTTGTCCAGGATGCGCCGGATCAGGTCGATCATGTCCAGCATGTGGCCTGTGGCGCGCGGCTCGTAGGTGGGCGGCAGCACGCCCAGCGCGTCGTACGCCTCGGTGAACTCGCGCTCGTAGATGTAGGCGCGCTCCCACCACTGCTGGCCGGCGGCTGCGGCCTTGTCCAGGATCTTGTCGTCGATGTCGGTCACGTTGCGCACGAACGTGACCGTATAGCCCAGACGCAGCAGCCAGCGGCGCACCACGTCGAACGCCACGGCCGCGCGGATATGGCCGATATGCGGCGAGCTCTGCACGGTCGCGCCGCACACGTAGATGCCCACATGGCCCGGCTGGACCGGGACGAACGGTTCGACCGCATGCGAGGCGGTGTCGTACAGATTGAGGTTCGCGGCGGCGTCGGACAGCATGCGGCCATCCGCGTCGACGGTGGGATTCGTGGTGTCGGTCATAGTTCGAGCGTATTCGCTTTGCCCGACAAGGTCGGGTGGCGCAAACCGCGCTTTTTCCGCGCCTTTTGCCGTGGTGCGGCGTGCTTTCTACGGTGCCGGTGCGACAATGGAATCTATGACGTCACCGCAAGTGCTTATTCTGCAGCACGTCCCGTGGGAGAAACCGGGGCGGATTCTGGCGAATCTTGAGGATCTGGGTCTGGAGACGCTCACGCTCAACGTGGCCAGGAAAAAGAAACCGGATATGCCGGATTTCGACGAGCTGGCCGGCGTGGTGATCATGGGCGGGCCAATGGGGGCCGCCGACTACGACCAATACCCGGGGCTGAAGGCGGAGGCCAAGCTGGCCAAGGCCGCGATCAGCGTGGGTAAGCCGGTGCTGGGCATCTGCCTGGGGCATCAGATCATCGCCACGGCGTTGGGGGCCAAGCTGTGCAAGGGCGAGGAGCCGGAGATCGGCGTGGGGCCGATCAAGCGCGTGGACAGGCACGACTACTTCTCGATGTGGGGCAAGCAGTTGGACGTGCTGCACTGGCACTGCGACACGGTGAGCCTGCCCGACGGCGCGCAGTTGTTGGCGCGTTCGGCGCAGACCAAGGTGCAGGCGTTCCGATTCGGCTCGGCGCTGGGGTTGCAGTTCCATTTGGAGGTGACCGCCGCCATGCTGGAGGAGTGGCTGGAGGAGCCCTCGATGGTCAAGGAGCTCAAGGCCGCCGGCGGTTCGAAGTCCAAGTTGCGCGAGGCTTTCGCGCAGGCCAATGCGCAGATTCAGCCGCTGGGCGAGCAGGTGTTCTCCAGCTTCGCCGCCCGGTGCAGCACCTACGCCAAGACCCTGAACTAACCGTCCCTTCCCCTCCCGGGTCCTTTTCCCCATCCAAGGTCCATCCAGCGCGTCTCCCGCCACGCCCGGATTCTCCGGACTCTGACATATTCGTGACTCTGACACAATTCAAGAACCTTGTAAAATCAACGATTTTGGAGATGGATCACGGTCACGATGCATCAGAGTCCGGAGAATCCGGGCGTGGCGGGGCGGGTGGTAGATTAAGGGATTATGCCGATTTACGATATTGGGTTGGAACAGGTGTCGCTTGCGTTCGCGACCAAGACGATCTTCACCGACGTGACGCAGGGCGTGTTCGAGGGCGACCGCATCGGCATCGTCGGCCGCAACGGCGATGGCAAATCCACGTTGCTGCACCTGTTCAACGGCACGCAGGAGCCCGATTCGGGCCGCGTGACCAAGCGCGGGGGATTGAGCTTCGGCATGCTCGACCAGCGTGACCCGCTCGACGACAACGCCACCGTCCGCCAGGCCGCGCTGGAGGGACGCGAGGACTACGAGTGGGCGTCGGAGACGCGCTCGCGCGAGATCGTGGAGGCGCTGCTCGGCGGCATCAGTCTGGACGCGCGCATCGGCTCGCTGTCCGGCGGCCAGCGCCGCCGCGCCGATCTGGCCCGCCTGTTGCTCAAGGACTGGGACATCCTAGCGCTGGACGAGCCGACCAACCATCTGGACGTGGTCACGATCCACTGGTTGGCCGAACACCTGAAAACCCGCTGGGGCAAGGGGCAGGGCGCGCTGCTGCTGGTGACGCACGACCGCTGGTTCCTGGACGAGGTGTGCGAGTCGATGTGGGAGGTGCACGACGGCACGATCGACCCGTTCGAGGGCGGTTACAGCGCGTACATGCTGCAGCGTGTGGAACGCGACCGGCAGGCCGACGTGCGCGAGGCCCGCCGCCGCAACCTGGCGCGCAAGGAGTTGGCATGGCTGAGCCGCGGCGCCCGCGCGCGCTCCACCAAGCAGAAGTTCCACGTCAAGCAGGCACGCGAGCTGATCGCCGACGTGCCGCCGCTGCGCAACACGCTGGAACTGAAGCAGATGGCGACCTCCCGTCTGGGCAAGCAGGTGGTGGACCTGATCGACGTGACGCAGGTGTTCGCCGCCGAGAACGGCGTGACCGTGGACGGCACGCCGCGTCCCGACGCCGTGCGACCGGCGTTCATGGGCGACGCCGACACTGCCGGTGCCGCCGCGATCGACCCGGATGTGGCCGAGATGGCGGCCTCCGCGTCCCGCGTGGATGTGGTGCGTCCGATGTATGCGGAGCCGCAGGCGTACGGCGCCGTGGAGTTGGCCGTCGACGACCTGTCCGCCGACCCGCGCCTGCGCGATGCCGGTGTCGCCTTTGCCCCGACTGTCACCTCCGACTCTTCCGCAGAGGGACCCGACGCCCCGAGTGTGACAGGGGGAGAGCCCTCTGCCTATTCCTCTCCTTCCGGAGAAGGGACCGCTGCTCAGGACGCGACCGGGGAAGCGACAACGCTCCCCGCCACCTCCGCCGCGCACAAGGTCTCCGTCACCGGCCGTAAGGTGCTGGACGACGTGACCTGGCTGATCGGTCCCGGCGACCGTTTCGGCATTGTCGGCGCGAACGGCGCCGGCAAGTCCACGCTGCTGAAGATTCTCGACGGGTCGATCACCCCGACCGCCGGCCATGTGAACATCGGCAAGACGGTTCGTTTCGCGGTGCTCTCGCAGCGGCTGGACGAGCTGGAGGCGCTCGGCAAGTACAAGGTCAAGGAGGTGCTGAGCCGGTACAAGCCCAGCTACATCGTGGACGGCAAGGAGGTGACCCCGGGGCAGCTGATGGAACGGCTCGGCTTCGAGGCCGCGCAGCTGATGACCCCGATCCGCGACCTGTCCGGCGGGCAGAAGCGCCGCATGCAGCTGCTGCTGATCCTGCTGGATGAACCGAATGTGCTGATCATGGACGAGCCGGGCAACGATCTGGATACCGATATGCTGGCCGTGATGGAGGATCTGCTCGATACCTGGCCGGGCACGCTGATCGTGGTCAGCCATGATCGCTACCTGCTGGAGCGCGTGACCGACCAGCAGTTCGCGCTGATTGGCGGCAAGATTCGCCATCTGCCGGGCGGTGTGGACGATTATTTGGCGATGACGGAGGCGATCAAGGCAGGTCGTGACCCGTTCGGCGGCGATGCCGCGTCGAATCGGAGGAAGGGCTCTGCGGGGGCGACCGGCACTGCGACGCCCGCGGACGACGCGGCCGGCATCGCGGATGACGCCGCTGCTCCGGAGCATGGATCACAGTCCGGGAACGGCGGGGCGACCGGTACCGCGACCGTCGGGGGGACACCGAAGCTGACGGGCAAGGCGTTCCACGAGGCGTCCAAGCGCGTCTCTCAGATCGAGCGGAAGCTGGCCAAGCTGGAGGAGGAGAAATCCGAGCTTGAGACCAGGATGGCCGCGCATGACCCGAGCGACTACGCAGGCCTCAACGAGATGAACGTACGCCTGCAGACCATCGCCGAGGAGACCGAACCCCTCGAACTCGAATGGATGGAGCTTTCCGAGCAGTTGGAGTAGCCGTCACCCCTCCCACGGGTTGAACAGCTTGACGCCGGTGTGGTCGAAATCCTTGACGTTGCGTGTGATCAGCGTGGCGTCACAAGCCAGAGCGATGGCGGCGATCATCGCATCCTGAATAGTGACGGGTCGTCCTGCGGCGCGGCGTTGGGCGTAGACGGCGGCGTAATATGGCGCCGCGGCGGCATCAAACGGCAAGGTACGAGGAAGATAAAGGCTGATGAACCGCTGCACGGAGTCGCCAAGCCGCCGTTTCCGTGCTCCTTCAGGCAGCAGGGCTATGCCCGTCAGCAATTCGGCCGTGGTGACGGATGTCGTGTAGGCTTCATTCAGCGGAACATGGATGAACCAGTCGACGACACGGCGGTCGGCGTGGTCCTTCTTGAGAATCTCGCTGATGACGTTGGTGTCGAGGATGATCATCGTCGACACCCCAGTTCAATCGGACGGGCGTCGTCGGTACGCGGGGGAGCGAGCTCTTCGTCGGACTGAAGGGATTCGTCTCCGAGCAGGTCCCACATCTCCTGCACCAAGTCAGAGTTGGACATGATGTCATGCGCCAGAACGCCAGCGGTGAAATCCTCGATGAGCGAGCGTGCCTGGGCCTCCGCCGAACGGTTGTTCTTCTTGGCGATGCGCTTGAAATCCTCGACGACCTTGTCGTCAAGCTTGCGGATGGTAAGCGTTGCCATGATGTGCCCCCTTTGATTGACGATTCAATGATAGCACAATGCTAGCATATCTTCCGCTGTCAGACTGTGCGTGTCTTCGTTCTAGGAAGGAAGGGGAGAGAGGGTGCACGATACCCCTTGTGTAACCTCATATGTGTTTGGTTGCGAATCCGCAACCAAACACATAGTGCGCAACCATGCACAATGGGTCGGCCGGTCAGGACGAATCATACGCTAAACCGGGAGAGTTCTAACGGAACGGGTTCCCGTCGTCATGATGCGCCTGACACCCCCCGGAAGAAGAGAACAAGAAAGGGGCGGCACTTGTGTGCCACCCCTGCAATGGATACCGATGTTGCGTCGCCGCAACGCACGGTGCACGGTTCCCGGAGGCTCAGCGCCCCTTGATCTCGGAGCCGATCACCTTCTCGCTCAGCGCCTTCGGGCCGCGGGTCAGCGCCACGGAGCCCGAGCGCACGATCTCGATAATGCCGTAGTCCTCAAGCAGCGCCAGCATCGAATCCAGCTTCGCGCCGGCACCGGTGGCTTCGATGACCAACGATTCGGGATGCATATCGACCACGCGCACGCGGAAGGTCTGCACGATCTCCAGCACGTCGGACCGGGTCTTGGCGTCGGCCGCCACCTTGACGAGCACGAGCTCGCGGTTCACGGTGTTCTCATCGTCCAGATCCACGATCTTCAGCACGTGGAGCAGCTTGTTGAGCTGCTTGATGATCTGCTCAAGCGGCACGTCCTCCACGTCCGCGGTCACCGTGATGCGCGAGATGTCCGGACGCTCGGTGGGGGAGACGGACAGCGAGTTGATGTTGAACGCACGACGTGCGAACAGGCCGGCGATGCGGGACAACACGCCCGGGCGGTTCTCGACGAGCACCGACAGCGTATGGCGCTGCGATGTGGGCCGTGATGCGGGATACAAAGCCATGATTATCGCTCCTCTTGCCTGAAATTCCGTCAGTTCTCAGCGTCCGCGGCGGCGTCCGCGCCGTCCGTGTCCTCGTCCGGATCCATGTCGGCGTTATGCCCCTTGAGCGGCTGGATGCCGGGCATGTAGACCACGTTGTTGTTGGACTCGCCGGCGGCGACCATCGGCCACACCATCGCATCCTTCCACACGCGGAAGTCGATGAGCACCGGACGGTCGTTGATCTCGTTCGCCTTGCGGATGCACTCGACGGCCTGCTCCTTGGTGAACGCGCGCATGCCGACGCAGCCGTATGCCTCCGCCAGCTTGACGAAGTCCGGCACGTCGAAGAACCCGTCCGTCGGTTGCCCGTCGTTCGCGTAGTCCTCGGCCTTGCCGTCGCCGTCGTGCAGGTTGGTGGCCGAATAGTGGTGGTCATAGAACAGCGTCTGCCACTGGCGCACCATGCCGAGGGCCGAGTTGTTCAGGATCGCGATCTTGACCGGCGCATGCTCCAGGAACGCGGCCGTCATCTCCTCGCTGGTCATCTGGAAGCTGCCGTCGCCGTCGATCAGCCACACCGGCTTCTTGTCATCGAAGAAACGCTGCGCGCCGATTGAGGCGCCAATGGCGGCGGGCAGGCCGAAGCCCATCGTGCCCAGACCGGAGGAGGACAGCCACGAGTGCGCGTTCTCGAAGTTCAGGAACTGCGAGGCCCACATCTGGTGCTGGCCGACGTCGGTGACCCAGATGGTGGACGGGTCGGCGTACTTGCCGAGCTGCTGCACCACCCACTGCGGTGCGAGCGTGCCGTCGGTCGGCTCGGCGTACGTCATCGGGTACTTGTTGCGCCAACGGTCGATCGCGGCCCACCACGGCTTCAAATCCGGCTTGCCGTGCTCGGCCTGCAGCTTCTCGATCTGCGGGATCAGGTCGTCCAGCACCGTGGCCACATCGCCGACAATCGGCACGTCGGCCACGCGGTTCTTGCCGATCTCCGCCGGGTCGATATCGATGTGGATGACGCGCGCGGTCGGCGCGAACGCGTCGAGTTTGCCGGTCACGCGGTCGTCGAAGCGAGCGCCGATGGCGACGAGTAGGTCGGAACGCTGGATGGCGCCGGTGGCGGCGATGGTGCCGTGCATGCCCGGCATGCCGAGATTCTGCGGATGTGAATCGGGGATGATGCCGCGGGCGGGCAGCGTGGTCACGACCGGTGCGCCGGTGACTTCGGCGAGCTTTTCGACCTGCTTGCGGGCGTCGGAACGCACGGCGCCGCCGCCGACATACAGCACCGGTCGGTACGAGCGCTCGAACAGGCGGGCGGCGTCGGTCAGGACGCGGCCATGCGCCTTCATGGTGGGGTTGTAGCCGGGCAGGATCATGCGCTGCGGCCACGAGTAGTACATCTCACCGACCTGCGCGGTCTTCGTCAGGTCGACGAGCACCGGGCCGGGACGGCCGGAGTTGGCGATGTAGTAGGCCTCGGTGAGCACGCGCGGGATGTCCTGCGCGTCGGTCACCAGATACGAATGCTTGACCACCGGGTAGGTGGCGCCTACGATGTCGGCCTCCTGGAAGGCATCAGTGCCGATGGCGTCGGTGCCGACCTGGCCGGTGATGACCACCATCGGCACGGAATCCATATTCGCGTCGGCGATCGGGGTCAGCATATTGGTTGCGCCCGGGCCGGAGGTCACGATGCACACGCCCACACGGCCGGTGGCCACGGCGTATCCCTCGGCGGCATGCCCGGCGGCCTGCTCATGGCGCATCAGCAGGAAACGGAACTTCGAATCGTCCTTGATCGCGTGGTAGACGGGCAGAATCGCGCCGCCCGGGATGCCGAACACATCCTGGACCCCCAGATCCTCCAGAGAACGGACCAGCGCTTCGGCGCCGGTCATCTTCTCGCCGTCTGCAATGGTCTGTTTGTCGGTGCCGGCAGCGGCCTTGGGCACGCTGCTGAACGCCTGCAGAGGTGTCGGTAGTACCATGATTCCTCTCTCAATCGTCGTGTGCTCGGGTCGGTTCGCGGTCCACGGGGCGCATCGGTGGGCGCCGCGGGGCGCGACGTCGCGCCGGGGCCGGCTGCCGCTGATGGCGGCATGGCAACGGCGCATACTGCCACCATCGTAGTAGCAAAATATCGCGGAGTGCTAGCCGCGCCCACATACTGGCGTACCGCCGGCGTCCAGCGCATGCCATGCGGCTTCGGCCGCGGCCAGCTGCGCCTTGCGCTTGCTGGATCCGGTGCCGGTGCCGATCACCGTGCCCGCGTCACCGAGTATGGCCCGGGCCGTGAACACCTGCGCATACTCCGGGCCGGACACCTCCATGCGGTACCGCGGTTCCTCCAACCCCAACTCATGCGCCTTGACCACCAGCGAGGTCTTCCAATCCAGCGCGGGGCCTTCGGTGGCCACCTCGCGCAGCGTGTCGTCGATCAGACGGTGCACGACCTCGCGCGCCGTCTCGATGCCATGCTCCACGAACGTGGCGCCGATCAGCGCCTCCACAATGTCGCACAGGATCGAGCTCTTGTCGGCGCCGCCGTCGTCGGATTCGCCGCGGCCGAGCAGGATGTACGGGCCCGCGTGCAGCCTGTTCCGGGCTATGGCGGACAGCGACTCCTCGGAAACGGCCTTGGCCCGCATCTTGGCGAGCTGGCCTTCGGTCATATCCGGGTGCGCCGCGAACAGGGTTTCGGTGACGACCAGTTCGAGCACCGCATCCCCCAGGAACTCCAGCCGCTCATAGTTCGGCGTGCCCGGGTGCTCGTGCGCGAACGAGCGGTGGGTCAGCGCCTCCACCAGCAGATCCGGGGTGATGGTGGTGCCAAGCGCCTCCAACAACGCCCCGGACGGCACCGGCAATGGCGCCGATGCGGTGTCGGTGTGCTGCGGCGTGGCGAATTCGCCCGATCGTGTGCCGTGATGATGACTCATATCACCGCTTCCCCTCGTGGTTGTGTTGACCGGCTGCGCTGGCGCCCCGCCCTGCGTGGCCGGTCCGTATGATTCGCCGTCCCATTGTAGTCCGACGCCTCGGCGGGATCCGATGGCGTGGGCTGTGACGCGGAGGAGGGGATAAACAAAGAACCCCGCCGTCCGTCGACGGCAGGGTTCTCGGAATGCCTATGCGGTCAGCGACTCACTTGGTGTGGGCCGGCTGGATGGCGCTGCGGTAGGTGCGGCCGCGGAAGGAACCGCAGCTCGGGCAGGCCATGTGAGGCAGGGTCGGGGCGCCGCAGTTCGCGCAGGTCACGGTCTGCGCGGCGGTCGCCTTCCAGTTCGCGCGACGCGAATGCGTGTTGGCGCGCGAGGTCTTGTACTTAGGCAGTGCCATTGTTGTATCCTCTGTTTCGTTCGAACAATTGAGCTTAAGCGTTCAGTATCCTAGCGCAACCGTGGTACAAAGTCACGTCGGCGCGCTCAGCCCCGATGTTCCTCCGCCTCCAGACGGGCCTTGAACTGCTCGAGCGCGGCGAACCGGATATCGGTGACGTCATGGTGGTGGTCGGGGTCCTCGTTGAGATCCACGCCGCACTGCGGGCACAGTCCGAGGCAGTCCTCCTTGCACAGCGGCTGCAACGGCAGCGCCTCCACCAGCGTGTCGCGCAGCGGCGATTCCATGTCGGCGAACGCGCCGTCCGAGCTCAGCGGGTAGACGTCCTCGGCCTCGTCCTCGCCGGCGATGATCTCGACCTCCCCGGTGCCCCGTCCGTCGTCGGCTCCGGGCGCGTCATACGGGAAGAAGAGGGTCACGTTCACGGTCCAGTCGGGGTCGATCGGCTTCAGGCAGCGGGTGCACTCGGCGGTCAGCGGGGCTTCGATCCGTCCGGTGAACACCAGTCCGTCCACAATCGAGTCGAACGAGCCGACCACACGTACATCGGCACCCTCCCTGACGCCGACGATGTCGTCACCGATGCCGCTGGGCGCGGGGAATACGGTGTCGATCGGCTTGCTCTGGCCGGGCCTGGACGCGACCTGCGCCACGGATACGGCCCACTGGGAATCTTCGGGACGGGGCATCGGCTCACTCCTCCGTAGTGGTTTGGGGACGGTTCATGTTCTGCGCCGCGGTGTGCTGGCGATCATACAGTACGTTCAGCCCGGCCTTGACGTCATGGTCGAGCTTGGTGATCTGCTGCTGCAGGCCTTCCATCACCGTGGTGCAGTACTGGTCGGCACCGCGGGTGAGACGGTCGGCCTTGGCCTGGGCCTGATCCATGATCTCGCGCGCCTTCTGCTTGGCCAGCGCGGTCACGTTCTCCTGCCCGGCCAGGAACTGCGCCTGCTCCTCGGCTTCGCGGATCGTGTCGGCGGCGCGGCTCTGCGCCGAGGCCACGATGGCGTTGGCCTGCGTCTGGGCGTTCTCCAGGCGGCGCTCGGCCTCGCGCATCAACGCGGACGCGCGTTCGAGCTGAACCGGCAGCATCTTCTTCAACGTGGCCAGGTGATCGGCGAACTCGTCGCGATCCACCTTGATCAGCCCCGGCGCGAACAGGGCGCCCTTGGCCTGGTCGAGCGACTGCTCCATCTGATCGATGACGTCATAGACCGTGGTGAATTCCTCGCGGCTGCGCGCCTCCTCGTCATCGGTCGCATCCTGGCGCAGGTCGGGCAGCGGGAACAACGGCTTGACCTGCGGCGTGACCTCGTGCTCGTCGGTCACGTCGTTCATGTTCTGGGTTTCGTCGGCCATCATCGACTCTTTTCTTGCTGCAGTGCCTCCACAAGCATCGGTGCCACGCAATCCGGCACCATGCCGGTCACATCGCCGCCGTGCCGGGCAACGTCCTTGACAATGGAGCTGGAGATGTGCTCCAGCACGGGGTCCGCGGGCAGGAACAACGTCTCGACCCCGGAGAGTTTGCGGTTGACCAGCGCCATGCCGAGCTCGGCCTCATAGTCGCCGTTCTGGCGTAGCCCCTTGACGATGACGGTGGCGCCCACCTGCTTGCAATAATCGGTGATCAGCCCATCGGTCGACGCCACCTTGACGTCGGTGAACCCGTCCTTGTCCAGGGCGCGGCGGATCACGTCCACGCGGGTGTCGGGGGAGAACATCGGCTGCTTCGCCGAATTCACCGCCACCACCACATGCACGTCATCGAAGAATCGGGCGCACCGTTCGATGACGTCCAGGTGCCCTGCGGTAACGGGATCGTAGGATCCCGGACATACTGCGATAGTCATGCCTCAAGAGTACCGCGTGCCCGGCCGGCGTGTGTCCAATGCGCCGCGGTGTCGCGGCCGCGCGCGGGTGGACGTTGCCGTTTCGCCGCTTTCGGCTCTATGATGGTGGGCAACCGCAGGCAGTGATATATGAGGTGTAGGGAGTTTCGATGATGACCGATGCGATGTGGAACGACGCCGACCCGGTTTCCCCGCTGTCGAGCCCCGACGAGGGGACCGGCACCGCGGTGCTGGAGCGGCCGGAGACCCGCGAACAGTCCGACATGACCGACAACGGCGATGCCGACCGGTTCGCGCATTACGTGTCCAAGGACCGCATCCAGGAATCGAAGCTGACGGGCCGTCCGGTGGTGGCTCTGTGCGGCAAGGTGTGGGTGCCCAAGCATGACCCGTCGCAGTATCCGGTGTGCCCGGACTGCAAGCGTATCTACGACGAGATGCGCAACTGGTGACGGGCGGCGTGCTCGTTCATTGATCGCCGTGCGCGGAACCATGTCGTAAAAAGAGCCGGTGACAGGCGGAGTACGGATAGAGTCATCTGTACTCCGCCTGTCACCGGTTTGAAACGAGTCCCAGGCCATCGGACACGGTACCGATGGCGGTAGTGTGCTCGGACTTGGGCTTGCTCGAATCAGGCCAGTGAGATGAACTTGATGACGCTGAGTTCGCGGTCGGTGAACTCGGTATTCTCCAGTGCCTTGAGGTTGGCGAGGAGCTGCTCCGGCTTGGAGGCGCCGACCAGCACCGAGGTCACCGCGTCGTCATGCAGCAGCCAGGCCAGCGCCATCTCGGCCAGCGTCTGGCCGCGCATGGCCGCGATGTTGTTCAGGTCGTGGATCTGCTTGAGCTTGTCCTCGGTCAACGCGCCGGCATGCAGGAATCGGCCGTCGGTGGCGATACGGCTGTCGGAGGGGATGACGCCGTCGAGATAGCGGTCGGTCAGCAGACCCTGGTCGAGCGGGGAGAACGTGATCAGCCCCCGGCCCAGGCGCTGCGAGGTCTCCTTGAGCCCGTTGGTCTCCACCGTGCGGTCGAAGATGTTGTAACGGTTCTGGTTGATGATGAACGGCACCTGCAGCTCGTCGAGGATGGCGGCGGCCTTCTCCAGCGTCGGCCCGTCGTAGTTCGACAGTCCCACGTACAGCGCCTTGCCGCTGGCCACGATCTGGGCGAGCGCCCCCATCGTCTCCTCAAGCGGCGTCTCCGGATCCATGCGGTGATGGTAGAAGATGTCCACATAGTCCAGTCCAAGCCGCTTCAGGCTCTGGTCCAGCGAAGCGATCAGATACTTGCGGCTGCCGAGGTCGCCGTACGGGCCGGGCCACATCTCATAGCCGGCCTTGGTGCTGATGATCAGCTCGTCGCGATGCGCGGCGAAATCCGTGCGCAGCAGCTGACCCACGTTGCACTCGGCGGAACCGGGTTCCGGCCCGTAGTTGTTGGCTAGGTCGAAGTGGGTGATGCCGTGGTCGAACGCGGTCCGGGTCAGCTGGCGCATGGTCTCGAACGGCGTGTGGTCGCCGAAGTTGTGCCAGCAGCCCAGTGAGATGGCCGGCAGCTTCAGCCCGCTGCTGCCGCAGCGGTTGTAGGTCATCGCGTCGTAGCGCGTGGGCGAGGGCGTATAGGCGGAGGTCGGTTCCATCATGGTGGTTCTCCTTCGAACATCAGGTGTCGGTCATCGGTCCGCGGGCCTGGCGGACGGTGCCGTCCGGGCCTTCCGGGGTCATCGTCCGACGCGGTGTCCCCGAACGGCCCGTCGGACCGGGCCCTGCGGGCTCACAGCACGGTGGTTTCGGTCGGGATCACCGGCTCGCCGCGCATCAGGCTCTGCGCGGTGATGGGCAGCTCGGCCAAGGCCTTCGCACGGTAGTCGTGGGCGGCCATGATCGCGTCATGTCCCTGCCACGTGGCGTCGATCTGGCCGTGGTCCACGAAGTCGACCAGCAGATCCTTCCACTCCTCTTCGGGGCGGAAGGCGGCCAGCTGATCCTCCGAGCCGGAGATGACGTGCTCGCAGTCGGCCAGGTTGTATTCATAGGAGCGGAACGCCAGCTTGCGGCCCGGCACGGTGGCCTTGTCCTTCGACTTCTTGGCCACCGGCTGCATCACGCCGTCGGCGTTCTCACGCTCGGTGAGCTTGTAGACCATCGCGCAGGTGGGAGCGCCCGAGCCGGTGACCAGCCGGGTGCCCACGCCGTACGAATCCACCGGAGCGGTCTGCAGGGCGGCCAGCGCGTACTCGTCGAGGTCGTTGGTCACGGTGATCTTGGTGTTCGTGGCACCCAACGCATCCAGCTGGTTGCGCACGCGCTGGGCGAGCGCGGCCAGATCGCCCGAATCGATGCGCACACCGCCGAGTTCCGGTCCGGCGACCTCCACGGCGGTCTTCACGGCCTCCTCGATGTTGTAGGTGTCCACCAGCAGCGTGGTGTTCCTGCCGAGCGCATCGATCTGCGAGATGAAGGCGTCGCGCTCGGAATCATGGACGAGCGTGAAGCAGTGCGCGGCCGTGCCGATGGCCTTGAGCCCGTACAGCTGCGCGGCCAGCAGGTTGGCGGTGCCCTGGAACCCGCCCACCACGGCGGCGCGGGAAGCCGCCACGGCCGACCACTCGTTGGTGCGCCGGCCGCCCATGTCCATGCACGGGCGGTCCTTGGCGGCGGTCACCATGCGGGAGGCCGCGGAGGCGACCGCGCAGTCGTAGTTGAGGATCGACAGCAGCAGCGTCTCCAGCAGCGTGCACTCGCCGAACGTGCCCTCCACCTGCAGCACCGGCGAATTCGGGAAGAACATCTCGCCCTCGCGATAGCCCTTGATCGATCCGGAGAAGTGGAAACGCTCCAGCCACGCGATGGTTTCGGCGCTCACGATCTTGCGGTCGGAGAGGAAACGCAGATCATCGTCGTCCAAGTGGAAACGCTCGAGCGCGTCAAGGATGCGACCGGTGCCGGCCACCACCCCATACCGGCGGCCCTCGGGCAGATGCCTGGTGAAGATCTCGAAGACGCATTTGCGGTTGGCGGTGCCGTCCTTGAGCGCGGCGTCCAGCATCGTGTATTCATACATGTCGGTCATCATGGCCGGCGAATAATCAACCATCGTTGCCCCTCCTTCGGTGAGGAATATTACCCAGAAGCGTAGTGAATCGGGGCGACGGCCCCACATCCCATGAATCGGCGGCCGCGCAGGCGCGGTCGGGGCGTCCGTTGGCGTCCGGGGCGGCGAATGGGTCGGGGCCGCACCTGCATCCGGAGCTATGCCCCAGGTGCTAGGTTGGGTGGCATGGCTGAAATCAAGGATCTGCTGAACAATGTGGTGCTGCGTCCGGATGGGCGTGCGGCCGACGAGCTGCGCCCGGTGCGCATCACCCGCAACTTCACCGACGCCCCGGAAGGCTCGGTCCTGATCGAATGCGGCTCGACGCGCGTGATGTGCACGGCCACGTTCACCACCGGGGTGCCGCGCTGGCGCAAGGACTCCGGGCTGGGCTGGGTCACCGCCGAATACGCCATGCTGCCGCGCGCCACCGCAGAACGCACCGACCGGGAGTCGGTGCGTGGCAAGATCGGCGGCCGCACGCATGAGATCAGCCGCCTGATCGGGCGCTGCCTGCGCGGCGTGGTGGATATGAAGGCCCTGGGCGAGAACCAGATCCAGCTGGACTGCGACGTCCTGCAGGCCGACGGCGGCACCCGCACGGCATCGATCACCGGCGCGTATGTGGCGCTGGTCGACGCCCTGCGCTGGGCCGAACGCAACCGCAAGATCAAGCGCGCTGACAAGGTGCTCAAGGACTGTGTGTCCGCCGTGTCGGTGGGTGTGATCAACGGCACGCCGATGCTGGACCTGCCGTATATCGAGGACAGCCAGGCCATGACCGATATGAACGTGGCCATGACCGGATCGGGGCAGTTCATCGAGATCCAGGGCACGGCCGAGCATCGTCCGTTCAGCCGCGACGAGCTGAACCAGTTGCTGGATCTGGCCGAAAAGGGCAACAAGGAGCTTCAGGCCGCCCAGCGTGCGGCGCTGGCCGAATGATGAGGTTCGCACTACCTCGGGGTTCCGAATGAGAACGGTTGGAAATGGCCGCCTCGGAATCCGAAAGGCGAGGTAGTGCGAACCACCGAAAGGAACGACTCATGACCACCACTGACCTGACGATTGTCGTCGCTACCCATAACGAGGGCAAACTGGCCGAGATGCGCCAGATTCTTGAGGAGTGCCTGGGGGAGCGCGCCGCCGGCGTGCGGCTGGTGTCCGCCGGTTCGATGAATCTGCCGGACCCGGTTGAGGACGGCGTGACCTTCGAGGAGAACTCGCTGCTCAAGGCCCGCGACGTGGCCGAACGCACCGGACTGCCGGCCGTGGCCGACGACTCCGGTCTGATCGTGGACGTGATGGGCGGCGCCCCGGGCATCCTGTCGGCCCGCTGGTGCGGACGCCACGGCGATGACGCGGCGAACAACGCATTGCTGCTCGCCCAGATCGAGGACATCCCGGACGCCAAGCGTGCCGCCCGGTTCTGCTGCGCCGCCGCCCTAGTGGTGCCGGCGGCCGAGACGGATGGCAACGGACGTCATCGCATCGCCCGGGAAATCGTCCGTACCGGTGAGATGCCGGGCGTCATCCTGCGCGCCGCCCGGGGCGAGCACGGCTTCGGCTACGATCCGCTGTTCGTGCCCGACGACCAGCCCGGCCGTACGAACGCCGACGGCGAGCCGCTGACCAGCGCCGAGATGACCCCCGAGGAGAAGAACGCCATCTCCCACCGCGGCAAGGCCCTGCGCGCCCTGATGCCCGAGCTGGCCGCCGCACTCCTTTGAGCCCAACCTTGCCGTCTTCGTCCCCCGTTCTCGGACTCTGATCTATTCCCCTCGTCGGCCGTGGGGTAAATCGTTGAAATACCGTGGTTCTGTGAGATGGATCAGGGTCACGATAGATCAGAGTCCGTAGACGGGACCGGGTTGGGGGCAGCGTCAGGACAGCAGGAGGTGGGCGCCGGTCATCAGCGCCATCGCAATGACCGCGCTCAGTGACAGCGTGAACCCCGCCAGCCGCGCGTTGCCCAGCACCTTGTCGGTGTACAGCGTGGCGAAGATCGCCGTCGGCGCCAGGCAGCACAACGCCACGGCCTCGCGCGTGACGGCATCGAATGGCAGCAGGAACCATGCCGCCGCGGCGAAGAGCACTGCGAACGGCACGCGCCAGCCCAGAATCTCCAGCACGTCGCGCACATCGTGGCGCGAGGCGGGCAGATCCATCAGCATGCCGACCATCAGCATCGAACAGAACGCGTTCGCATTGGAGAACGGCTGGCAGAACGTGCCCAACCATTCCGGCAGCGTCACGTCGGCGATCATCAGCACGATCATCAGCACATAGGTGTCGAACGACGGCGATGAAGCGAACCCCTTGACCACGTTGCGCAGCAGGGCGCGGCGTGCCAGGCGCCGGGCGTCGCGGTCGGCGGGACGGGTGTAGGGCAGCGTCGGCGCCTCGCCGGCCCCCTGCTCGGCCAGCGTGCGGCCGGGCTGGATGTGCAGCAGCGTCTGCGTCATCACATTGGTGCCCGCCGAGACCATCACGCAGTTGCCGACGTCGAACATGGCGGCCGGCACCAGCGCCGCCGGGCCGATCAACGACTGCAGGACCGGGAAGCAGAAGCAACCCACGTTGTACCCCGACCCGTTGAGCATCAGGAACGCGCGGTCGGCCACGGGTCTGCGCCACGAGTAGACGTACATGACCAGCGTGGGCACCAGCGCCGCCACGAACGCGAAGGCCGACACGACGAGCAGGCTCACGTCGTGCGGGTTCGTGGCGAAGGAGTAGATGATCGCGCCCGGCAGGATCAGGTTGAACTCGGCCTTCTGGATCACCCGGTAGTCGCGGTCGCCGAACAGTCCGAAGCGTTTGAACAGGTAGCCGGCGGCGATGATGAGCAACAGGGTGATCGGCTGGATGAGTGCGGACATGGAAACGCTCCCGGTTGGCCTGTGGCGTTGACGAGGTTTGACAACGGATGGCAACGAATGACGAAGGATGTGGTGCGCGAGATGGGACTCGAACCCACACGTCCGAAGACACAGGAACCTAAATCCTGCGCGGCTACCATTACGCCACTCGCGCGCATTGCCGGCCGCGGACGGAACCGAAACCGCCGGTTATGCAAAACCCTAGGCCGCGGATGCGCCGCGCCTAGGGCTGTGGAGCCACTTGACAGAATCGAACTGTCGACCTGCTCATTACGAGTGAGCCGCTCTACCGACTGAGCTAAAGTGGCGTGGTCGTGCGGGCAGCATACGCGACCCGCGCACGAGAAATAGATTGTAGCGCAAGGTGGCGATTTGTCCAATTCGCCGTGTCACCGTGGTCGGTGCATGACGCGGTATGCTGTGAGGCATTGGTGTCGGACCGGCGGTATGGAGAGCGAGGGGTTGCCGATGGCGAACGCAGATAGTGGCCGAGCCAACAGCCGTCGCATGGCGGATGTCGGGGCCGACGGCGTGTCCCGCGACGGCAACCTGCGCGTCGCACATACCGCGCGCGCCGCACACACCCCGCGCGCCGTGCGCAATGCGCGTGTCGAGGCGCTGCGTTTGGCGGCCATCGTCGGCATCTCCCTGTTCCATACGATGATGCCGTGGACGGCCCAGGCGTTGTGCGATCCGGCGGCCGGCTGCAGTCGGATCGGCGACCTGCTAGGGTCGGAGCCCGCGGTGCTGGCCGTGCTGGGCGTCATCGCGCTGATGGGCGCATGGGGCAACCATGTGTTCTTCATGATCTCGGGGTTCTATCTGATCCCCTCGCTGGCGCGCCGGTCCACGCAGGCGGGGTATTGGCGTGACGCGTTGCGGGGCACCGTACGCCGTGTGCTGGTGATTGCCGTGTCGGTGGTGTTGGTGGCGGTGGTCGCGCTCGCATTCGACGCGTGGGTCATGCCGTTGGTGAATGTGCATCTGGTGTGGCAGTGGACGTTGGGGATTGAATTCGTGTGGCTGTACGCCGCGTTCGTGGCGGTGGCGCCGGTGCTGGCCTGCCTGTTGCGGCGTGTGCCGGCGCGGATCCGCGTGGCGGTCGCCGCGGTGGTGCTGACGGTGGAAGCGGTGGCCGCGATGCGCAGGGATGTGACGGTGATCGCCCAGTTGTCGTACAAGTCGACGTCCGCGGCGTCGATGGCGTTGGCGTTCCTGCTGGTGATGGTGTGCGCGGCGGGGCCGGGCGGCGAGGGCGTGGACCTGGCTCGTGCCTCGCGCGGGGCGGGGACGTCTGGTTCCGTGACGGCGCGGGCCGTGGCGTGGCTGGCCTCCGGCATCTTGGGGTTCTACATCGTGCAGTCGGTGTTCGGCACGGTGGCGATGGATATCGTGATTCAGGGGCTGCTGGCCGACGTGACGCGATGGGCCGCGTCCGGCGGCGGCGCTGCGGCGCTGTGGCTGCTGGCCGCGGGGACGGCGGTTTCGGTGGGGTATGTGGTGGTCGTGGCTGTGCTGGATGGGCTGATCCGCCGTCCGGTGCTGCGGATGCTGGGATTGGGGCGATAGCGAACCGCCGCGGAGGTTCTGCGAACGTTTGCAGAATAAGTGGCGGCGGATGCGCGTCGCGCCGCGGGTCTGTCCAATTTCGTGGGTACCGTGGTGCTTGAAGAGCAACGGCGCGGAGCGACTTCCGTGCCGCTTCATTCGGAAAAGGAAAGGACCTGTTCACTATGGCCATCAATCCTCCTGTTGACGCCACCCAGACCCCGGAGTGGGCCGCGCTGCAGAAGCACTACGACGAGCTGCAGAGCGAGGGCGTCAGCCTCAAGCAGTGGTTCGCCGACGATCCCGAGCGCGTCGAGAAGCTGAGCTTCGACGCCGGCGACCTGCATTTCGACCTGTCCAAGAACCTCATCAAGCCGGAGACCCTCAAGCTGTTCGCCGACCTCGCCAAGGCCGTCAAGCTCGACGAGCGCACCAAGGCCATGTACACCGGCGTGCACATCAACAACACCGAGGACCGCGCCGTGCTGCACACCGCGCTGCGCCGCCCGGTCGAGGACGAGGGCAAGTACATCGTCGACGGCCAGGACACCGTCAAGGACGTGCGTGAGGTGCTCGGCCGCATCTACGCCTTCGCCGACAAGGTCCGCTCCGGCGAGTGGACCGGCGTGACCGGCAAGAAGATCGAGACCGTCGTCAACATCGGCATCGGCGGCTCCGACCTGGGCCCGGTCATGGTGTACGAGGCGCTCAAGCCGTACGCCGACGCCGGCATCTCGGCCCGCTACATCTCCAACATCGACCCGAACGACCTGGCCGAGAAGACCAAGGGCCTCGATCCGGAGACCACGCTGTTCATCATCGTCTCCAAGACCTTCACCACGCTGGAGACCCTGACCAACGCCCGCGGCGCCCGCACCTGGCTGCTTGAGGAGCTCAAGGCCTCCGGCGCCATCGACGGTTCCGAGGAGAAGAAGGCCGAGGCCATCCGCAAGCACTTCGTCGCTGTCTCCACCAACCTGGAGAAGGTCGCCGAGTTCGGCATCGACCCGGAGAACGCCTTCGGCTTCTGGAACTGGGTCGGCGGCCGCTACTCCGTGGACTCCGCCGTCGGCACCTCGCTCGCCGTGGTCTTCGGCCCGGCCCGCTTCGAGGAGTTCCTGCACGGCTTCCACGAGATCGACGAGTACTTCGCCAACACCCCGTTCGAGCAGAACGCCGTGGTGCTGATGGGCATGCTCAACGTGTGGTACCGCAACTTCTTCAAGGTCGCCTCGCACGCCGTGCTGCCGTACGACCAGTACCTGCATCGCTTCCCGGCCTACCTGCAGCAGCTGACCATGGAGTCCAACGGCAAGTCCGTGCGTTGGGACGGCACCCCGGTCACCTCCGAGACCGGCGAGATCTTCTGGGGCGAGCCGGGCACCAACGGCCAGCACGCCTTCTACCAGCTGATCCACCAGGGCACCCAGCTGATCCCGGCCGACTTCATCGCGTTCGTGAACACCCCGAACCCGCTGAAGGACGGCGATCAGGACGTGCACGAGCTGTTCCTGGGCAACTACTTCGCGCAGACCAAGGCGCTCGCGTTCGGCAAGACTGCCGACGAGGTGCGCGCCGAGGGCACGCCGGAGGAGATTGTGCCGGCCCGCGTGTTCACCGGCAACCGTCCGACCACCTCGATCCTGGGTGTGGCGCTGACCCCGTTCGCCGTCGGCGAGCTGATCGCCCTGTACGAGCACATCACCTTCGTCGAGGGCACCGTGTGGGGCCTGGACTCCTACGACCAGTGGGGCGTGGAGCTCGGCAAGCAGCTGGCCAAGGAGATCACCCCGGCCATCTCGCAGGACGATGAGGCGCTGGCCGCGCAGGATGCGTCGACCCAGTCGCTGATCCGTTTCTACCGCGAGCACAGGGAGTTCTGAGCTTCGCTCAGAACGCTGTGCCCAGCGCGGGCATGCAATACGGCATGCCCGGCTACGAACAGTCCACCGGACTGTTCGTCATGGGAGTTCTGAACTCCGTTCAGAACGCTGTGCCCAGCGCGGGCGCGCAATACGGCGCGCCCGGCTACGAACAGTCCACTGGACTGTTCGTCATGGGAGTTCTGAGCTTCGCTCAGAATGCTGTTGAAGACCCCGGCTACGGCCGGGGTCTTCCCATACCTGGGAGCTATGGGATCCAGTACGCCGCCGCATTGGTGATGCGTTCGCATCCGGCGTATTGTCATATCGCGGGCGGTATCGTGAGCATATACAGCCAATATCGCAAGGAGGCAGCATATGGTGACGACCTATCAGACCGACTCGCCCACCGCATCGGTGGTCTACATGACCCGGGACATCAGCCCCGCCGGACTGATGAAGGCCTACGAGGCGCTCGGCGTCAAGCCGCAGGGCAAGGTGGCTGTCAAGCTGAGTACCGGCGAAGGCGGCAACACCCATTACCTGCAGCCGGCGCTGATCAAGGACCTCGTACAGCGTCTTGACGGCACGATCGTCGAATGCAACACCGCATACGCCGGCACCCGCAACGAATCCTCGAAGCATTGGGAGACCATCAAGGAACACGGCTTCATGGAGATCGCCCCGGTGGACCTGCAGGATGAGGAGGGCGAGATCGAGATCCCGATCGAGGGCGGCAAGCGCCTGACCAGCGACACCGTGGGCTCGCACTTCCCGAACTACGACTACTACGTGGTCCTCTCCCACTTCAAGGGCCATGTGATGGGCGGCTTCGGCGGAGCCCTGAAGAACATCTCGATCGGCATCGCCTCCTCGCACGGCAAGGAGCGCATCCATTCCGGCCAGGACGAGGCGCTGCCCAACGCGTTCGACGGCGACCACGACTCCTTCCTGGAGGCCATGGCCGAGGCCGCGACCGGTGTGTTCAACGCGCTGCACGGCAACATGCTGTTCATCAACGTGATGAACAACCTCTCGGTCGATTGCGACTGCGACGGCAACCCGCACGCCCCGCAGATGAACGACATCGGCATCCTCGCCTCGCTCGACCCGGTGGCCGTGGACCAGGTGTACCTGTCGGACGACAACAACGGTCCGCTCATCGAGCGCATGGAGTCGCGCCACGCGATCCACACGGTCGAACACGCCGTCGAGATGGGCCTGGGCAACCGCAACTACCGTCTCGTCGATCTCGACGCCTGATTCGCGTCCGGAATTGAGTTTGCATAGAAGGGAAACAGATATGGGATCAACAATGAGCATCAGCCGCACGCGCGAACTGCCGTCCGTCAAGGTCCAGGCGCTCGCCACGCTCGCGGCCATCGTCGGCGCGGTTGCGATCCCGCAGATCTTCCACGTCGTCGGCGCGATCTCCGGCCTGGGCACCGGGCTGGGTGAGGCCTTCCTGCCGATGCATCTGCCGATCATCCTCGTCGGCCTGTTGGCGGGCCCGTACGCCGGTGCGTTCGCCGGTGCGTTCGGCCCGCTGGTCAGCTTCGCGCTGTCCGGTATGCCGGGGCTGGCGATGCTGCCGTTCATGGTGATCGAGCTGGCCGCCTACGGTCTGATCGCCGGCCTGCTGCGCACCGCCAACATGCCGACCATCGCCAAGGTGCTGCTGGTGCAGGTGGGCGGCCGCGTGGTGCGCGCCGCCGCGATCCTGTTCGCCGTGGGCGTGCTCGGCAACACGACGGTGGCCGTGGCCACGATCTGGATGAGCGTGCTCGCCGGTCTGCCCGGTCTGATCCTGCAGTGGGGCCTGATCCCGCTGATCATGTTCTGGGTCGAGCATCGCGCCGCCAAGGAGTGACATCCGCCGCTTCGGTCCGATGATTGATTGAAAGCCGCTTCTGCCCGTCGCATGCACGGGTGGGGCGGCTTTCAAACGTAAGGGTGCGGTCGTGTCGATCGGGACCGTCCGTCTGGTGTCCCCGTGGGCGGACGGTCGTAAGACAGACGTAAAGGAGAACAATGTAATGACTATGAACGATGACTGGCTGCGCGCGCAACGCGAACTCAACGCCCATGATGAGCTCGGCTGCGTCGCCTGCCGTGGCGGCGAGACCCTCACCGGCACCGGCCGCGGCGTCAAACCGCTGCTGGCCTGGCTGGCCGCGGGGCAACGGCTCGACGGATTCTCCGCCTCCGACCGGGTGATCGGCAAGGCCGCCGCCATGCTGTACATCCAACTGGGCGCGGTGGCCGTGCACGGCCATGTGATGAGCGAGGCGGGCCTGGCCATGCTGCAGGCCCACCACGTCGAGGCCGCCTATGACGAACTGGTGCCGATGATCTGCAACCGTGCGAACACCGGCATGTGCCCGATTGAACAGTCGGTGCGGGACATTGACGATCCGGCGCAGGCCGAGGCGCCGATCCGGGCCGCGGTCGCCCAGCTCATGGCCGCGCAATCCTGACCCACTCGACCGCAGCCGTCGGCATGACGCATTCTGGGTGAAGTCGTTTCTGCCAGCGATGGTGTCCGCGTGAGCGGGTAGAGTGGAAAGTCGCTGTGCCGGGAGATTGGTCGCCGCATGAACCGCTCTCCTCACCAGGGTCCAGCCGGTCGGCCGCAAGGCTTGGCATCCGGCGGATTGGCAGGCTTCCCGCGGGCAGACCCAAAGGAATGACGACCCCGGGCGGGCTGAACGCCGCGCCCCGAACCGAGGCGCTGACATGCGGCAGCGTTGGAGGAAACCATTATGGTGAATGCTATCGAGGCATTTGACGCCAAGCACATGAAGCCGGCCGAGGAGATCCCGGACTTCCGTCCCGGTGACACCGTTGACGTGAACGTCAAGATCAAGGAAGGCAACAACTCCCGTATCCAGACCTTCACCGGCGTGGTGATCGCCCGTCAGGGCGCTGGCGTGCGTGAGACCTTCGTCGTGCGCAAGATCAGCTTCGGCACCGGTGTGGAGCGCCGCTTCCCGCTGCACTCCCCGTCCATCGACTCGATCAAGCTGGTCCGTCGCGGCCGCGTGCGTCGTGCGAAGCTGTACTACCTGCGCGCTCTGCGCGGCAAGGCCGCTCGTATCGTCGAGCGTCGCGACAACAAGGCCACCAAGGCCTGAGTCGTACGCCGACATCGTAAACGCGAATGCAACCCGGTGCGCCGCAAGGCCTCCGGGTTGTTTCATATGACCAGTCGCTATGATGGAACGCGACGCCGCCAACCGGAGACGCCGCCGACGCAAGGAGGACACGCGGATGCAAGCATCGCCCAATCCCGATGACGAACGGGACCTGCGCACCATGGTCGTGGCCGACCACGGCGTGGATCCCTCCCCCGTGCCCCGTCATAAGGCGCCGGCGCGTCAAACCGCGGGCATGGGCTTGCGCGACACCCTGATCTGGTGCGGCATACCGGTACTGGTCATCCTGCTGCTGCGCGTGTTCGTATTCGGCATGTACGCCATCCCCAGCGGATCGATGGAGAACACCATCATGCCCGGCGACCGCGTGCTGACCCTGTCCCTGGCACCCAAGGCCGTGGATCTGCGCCGCGGCGACATCGTGGTGTTCAAGGATCCGGCCAACTGGCTGCGCAATGAGCAAAGCAACGGCGTTTTCGGCAAGGACAGGCTCATCAAACGACTGATTGGACTGCCTGGCGATGTGGTCGAATGCGCGGGCGAAGGCAGCCCCGTGACCATCAACGGCGTGGCCGTCGACGAATCCTCGTACATCCGTGAGGGCGTCTCTCCCAGCAGTTTCCCGTTCCGCGTGGAGGTCACGGAGGGACATGTGTTCGTCATGGGCGACAACCGTTCCAACTCCGCCGATTCCCGGTACCATCAGGACGATGAGGAGAACGGTCTGGTGCCGTTGGAGGACATCGAGGGCGTGGCGTTGGCCACATACTGGCCGCTGCAGCGCATCGGCGTGCTGGACGCACACCACGACGTGTTCGCCGACGTGCCGGGCAGGCAGTCGGTCGGACTGTGATCCATCCGGGTATCGTGGACATCAACTACTACCGCGGTGGGAGCGAGATATGGTGCATGAGAGTCCGACGCTGGAGTTGGAACGGGAACTGGCCGCACAGGGGTATGGCCTGATTGTGGGATTCGACGAGGTCGGACGCGGTGCACTGGCCGGTCCGGTGATGGTCGGCGCCGCGGCGATACGCGCCTGCGACCTGCCGGAGCTGGCGGTTCCGGACGGTGTCGCCGATTCCAAGATGCTGACGGAACGACGCCGTGAAACGCTGTTCGAACCGTTGCAGGCGTGGTGCGCGGCAAGTGCTGTCGGACAGGCCGGCAACGACGAGATCGACGAGTGGGGCATCAGCCACGCGCTCGGCATCGCGGCCCTGCGCGCGCTCAACGCCGTGGAACGGCAGCTGGGGCTTATGTCGCCTGCCGGCGGTGGGCGGGCCGTGTCTGCTGCCCAGGACGCGGCGACGATGCGGGTCGGGGCGATTCTCGACGGGCCCAACGATTACATCACCAAAGCGCTCGACACCTTCGACGCGCCGGATGTGCCGGTTCCGGCGCACGTCGTCACCCAGGTCAAGGGCGACCGCCACTGCGTCACGGTCGCCGCGGCGGCCGTCATCGCCAAGGTGACCAGGGACAGGCTGATGGTGGACATCGCCCGCGGCAATCCGCGGTACGCGCCGTATGAGTGGGACCGCAACAAGGGGTACGGCTCCGCCGCGCATCGACGCGCCATCGCCGAACTCGGCCCCACCCCGCTGCACCGCACCAGCTGGCACCTGACCGGCGAGTGACCGGCACTGACTCCTCCCTTGCGGCGATACCGCCTAATCCGCAAGGATGAGCCCGGCCGGCGCCGTCACGCGGAATCGTCCGTCGGCCCGATGCCGTGCGCGTGGCCGCGGCCGTAGCCTCAAGGTATGAGAAGCAAGAACCTCACAGCATTCACCGCGAATCCCGATATCGAGCGGACCGGCGCCATGCGACCGGACTACGCGTCCGGCGTTCCCGCCTCCGTGATTCTGAACGCCTCCGGCCTGGTCATGGACTACGGCGCCGCCAACGTCCGCGCCGCCGCCGACCACGGCACCGCCGGCACAGGCCCCGCATCCGTGCATACGCTCGCACTCAACCACGTCGACTTCACCCTGCGCGAGGGCGAATCGGTCGCCGTCATGGGCCCCTCGGGCTCCGGCAAATCCACCCTGCTGCACGCGCTGGCCGGCATCATCCGGCCGACCGCGGGCACCGTGACCTTCCGCGGCGCGAACCTGACCGCCATGCCGGACGCGGCGCGCACCAAGCTGCGCCGCAGCGCCTTCGGCTTCGTCTTCCAGTCCGGCCAGCTGCTGCCCGAACTGCCGGCGGTCGAGAACATCGCGTTGCCGATGATGCTGGGCGGCGTGGATTACCGCCGCGCCACCGATGCGGCGATCCTGTGGCTGGAACGACTCGGCCTGCGCGCGCTCGCAGGCCAGCGTCCGGGGGAGATGAGCGGCGGGCAGATGCAGCGCGTGGCCATCGCCCGCGCCCTGTGCGTGCAGCCGGCCGTGGTGTTCGCCGACGAACCGACCGGTGCGCTCGATCAGACCACCGGGCGCGAGGTCATGTCGATCCTGATGGAGGCGAGCCGCGCGAACGGCGCCGCCGTGGTGGTGGTCACGCACGACCCGAACGTCGCCGCCTTCTGCGACCGCACCATCACCATGCAGGACGGGCGTCTGGCGGATCTGCCCGGTGCCGCCGGCGGGCATGACGAACGCGTGGTGTCGGCCCCCAGCTGGCAGGGGCGAACCCCGGCCGCGGGAACCGAGGTGGCCCGATGAGCACCTTCACACTCTGGCGTCTGTTCCACCGCCCCGGCCGCAGCGACACGACCGCGCACACCTCAGCGCTCGCCATCATCGCGTTTGCCGCCGCCACCGCGATCTTCCTGACCGTGCTCGGCGGCCTGCACGGTTTCGTCTGGCGCGCCTCCGCCGACCACAGCATCGGCTGCCTATTCAGTCCCGACGCCTGCGCGCCCGGCACCTACGAGGCGTTCTCCCGCCGGCTCGCGGACGACCAGATGACGCAGATGGCCTCGACCTACGTGGTGCTGGCCATCTTCGCCTGCGTCCTGCTGGTCGTGCCGTTCGCCGCGCTCGCCGGTTCGGCCGCGCGGCTGGCGGCCTCCCGCCGTGACACCCGTCTGGCCGCGTTGCGTTTGGCGGGCGCCACCACCGGCCAGGTGGTGCGGCTGACCGCGCTCGACGCGGCCGGCCAGGCGTTGGTCGGTTCGCTAATCGGCATCATCGGATACTTTGCGATTATGCCGTTGATCATGCTGCTGAACTTCCAGAATCAGCGGTTCACGTTCGAACAGCTGTGGGTGGGGTCGATTGCGCTGGTGGCCGTGGTGGCGGGCGTGACCGTGCTGGCGTTGGTCTCGGCGCTGATCACGCTGCGCCGCGTGGCGATCACCCCGCTGGGCGTGATGTCCCGCGCCGCCGAGCCGCTGCCCGCCAAGTGGCGTGTGCTGATTTTCCTGGTCGTGGTGGCCGCCGCATACCTGGTGTTCTCGAACCCGACCATGCTGACCGGCCTGGGCGATGCGATGATCTACGCGGTGGTCATCGGGTTCTTCTTCCTGGTGTTCGCGGTGGTGAACCTGGTGGGTGCATGGGTGGTGGCCGCCCGCGCCCGCGTCAAGGCCCGTCATCCGAAGGACGCCGCCACGATGATTGCGATGCGCCGCATCCTCGACAACCCGAAGCGCGCCTGGCGCAACGTCTCCGGCGTGGCGTTGGCGGTGTTCATCGCCGGCATCACCTCGATCTGCGGCTACCTGTCGACCAGCGCGTGGACCTCGGGCGGCGCCGCGCCGCCGGCCGACGATCCGGGCGTGACGATGATGCGCGATATCGGCACCGGCGGGCTGCTGACGCTGGGGTTCGCCGCCGTGCTGGCCGCGGTCAGCTGCGGCGTGATGCAGGCGGGGTCGGTGTACGACCAGGCGGCCGAATACCGGATGCTGGTGTTGGAAGGCACCGACGTGAAGACGTTGAACCGTGCGCGGTTCAAGGAGGTGCTGACGCCGCTGACCACCGTGGTTGTGGTGGCGGGCGGATGCTCGCTGCTGCTCATGTTCCCGCTGTTCGCGGCCTCGATGACGCAGCCGGCCACGATCCTGAGCTTCGTCGGCGGCGTGGCGCTGTGCTTCGCGCTGGTGTCGGTGGGTGCGTTCGCATCCAACCGCGTGGCCGCCAGTCTGAACCTGACCGACTACCGCGCCGACGACTGATCGGGTCGGGTATCAGCCCAGCAGCACGGCGACCAGGGCGATGACGACGGGGCTGGTCATCGTGCTCAGCAGGATGCCGTCGCGCGCGAAGGTGGTGCCGACGTTGTAGCGCGCCGCGTAGTTGTACACGTTCTGCCCGGTCGGCAGGGCGGCGAGCACCACGCAGGCGTACAGCGTCGGCCCGCGGAATCCCATCACGAAGTAGGAGAGCAGGAACGCCACCAGCGGCATGACGAGGTTCTTGAGCACGGTGACGGCGATGGTGGCCTGGCGCGCGGTCTTGTCCTGCATCGGCCTGGTGCCGTGCAGGGACATGCCGAAGGCCATCAGGATCATCGGCACCGCGGCATCGCCGATCATGTCGATCGGGTCGTAGAGGAAATCGGGAATGACGAACCAGCCGGTCTGCGCCGAGACCACCGACACCGCGATGCCGAGCAGCGAGGCGATGAGCATCGGCTGATGGAAGGGCTGCTTCAGCACCTCCTTGGCCGACACGCGGCCGGTGGTGGCCATATCGAGCACGGTCAGCCCGACCGGTGTGAACAGCGCCTGCTGCATGACCAGGATCGGCGCCACCAGCGCCGGATCGCCGAGGATGTAGGTGGCAATCGGCAGGCCGATGTTGTTGGAGTTCAGATACAGCGAGTTCAACGCACCGATGGTGGCGTGCGCCGCATCCATATGGAAGTGCAGGCGGTTGACGATCAGGAAGATCACGCCCACCGCCATGGCGGAGGCGAACGCCACCACAATCGACGAATGGAAGATGTCGAAGATCGGCTCCTTGGAGAGGATGGCGAACATCAGGCAGGGGCTGCACACGAAGAAGCTGAAACGATTGAGCACCATCTGCGCGCTCGACCCGCCGATGCGCAGCCGGGCCGCGATGTATCCGGCAAGGATCACGATGCCGATGACGCAGAATCCCTGCAACGCGTTCAGCAGTCCCATATCGTCTCCTTGCCTGTGCCATGATCACGCTCGTGCGTGGCGTTTCGGATATGGTTACCAGTGTGTCATCGGCGTGCGGCCGTCACCGTTCCCGTCTCACATCGCGCCGCACGACACTCCCGGCCTTGTTCGGACCGTGCGACATCGTGACTGTGCGAGGAGTTTGAATAATGGCGAAATATCAACGTTTTGGGGACATGTATCACGGTCACGATATCGCAGAGTCCGTAATAGGCCGGGCGTGTCGATTATCGGGATGGGAGCGGGTAGGCTGGGGGACATGAGTGATGAGATGATGCAGGCCGCGGCGATCGAGATGCCGGCGGAGATCGGGTTCGCGCCGGACGCCACGATGGAAGAGGCGTTGGCCGCGCTGATGGAACAGATCATGGCCGTGTATTCGGTGAGCGACGACGAGGGGCCGTTGGCCGACATGGTGGAGCGGTTCCTGCGCCGCCAGCCGCATCTGACGGTCCGCAGGCACGGCGATACGCTGGTGGCCTCGACCGATCTGGGTCGCGACCGCAGGGTGATCCTGTGCGGGCATCTGGATACGGTGCCGGTGATCGACAACTTCCCGCCGTGCTGGCTGGAGCCCGGCGATCCGGCGATCCGCGGGGAGATCGCCGCCGCGCATCCGGACGAGCGCGTGATGTGGGGGCGCGGGGCCACCGATATGAAGGCTTCCGACGCGGCACTGCTGTATCTGGCGGCCACGCTGACCGAGCCGAAGGTCGATCTGACCTACGTGTTCTACGACCATGAGGAGGTTGTGGCCGAGAAGAACGGCCTGCGCAAGGTGGTTCAGGCACACCCCGAATGGATCCGGGGCGATTTCGCGATCATCGGCGAGCCGACGAACTGCGGCATCGAGGGCGGCTGCAACGGCACGATGCGGTTCGACGTGGTCGCGCACGGCGTGGCCGCGCACTCGGCACGCGCGTGGATGGGGGAGAACGCCATTCATAAGGCCGGCGAGGCGCTCGCGCGTCTCAACGCCTATGAGCCGCAGGCCATCACCGTGGACGGTCTGGAATACCGCGAGGGCCTGAACGCCACGCTGATCTCCGGCGGCAACGGCACGAACGTGATCCCGGACGAGTGCCGCATCCATGTGAACTACCGGTTCGCCCCGGATAAGGACATCCGTCAGGCCAAGGCGCTGATGATGGGCGCGGACGCAGGCGCGGAGCTGAACAACGGCGAGCATGCGGCCACCGGCGGCGTGTTCGAGGGCTTCGGCATCGAGATGAAGGACGAATCGCCGTCCGCCCGCCCCGGCCTGGACGATCCGCTGGCCCAGTCGCTGGTCGGCCTGGTCCGGGAACGTACCGGCCGCGAACCGGTGGCCAAGCTCGGCTGGACCGATGTGGCCCGTTTCGCCGCGCTCGGCATCCCCGCCGTCAACCTGGGCGCCGGCGACCCGCTGCTCGCGCACAAGCACGACGAGCAGGTGCCGGAAAGTGACCTGACGCTGATGGCCGGCATCCTGCGCGACTGGCTCGGCTGATCGCATCAGGCGCGTCGGATTGGGGGCCGACGCGCCTGAAAACCAATGCGGGGTAAACGGTCGGCAAAAAGTGTGTCATACTTATGGATGGTGGTTCTGCACACCACCACCGAAGCCTGGAGATGGCGTCGATCCCCTCGCGTGAGTGTTCCGCGAGCGCCGGTGTCCGCCATCGAGCAGCAGAGACTTTTGCAGGATGAGCCTGTGCGGTGCGCGATTGCGCGCGACCACGGTGAGAGCGTGGGGTGACAGCCGCGGCGGGCCGGACTAAGGCGACGTGGTGCAGCGCGTCGTGAGGAGCATTGTGCCCAGAGCGAACCGTGAGGGTTTCGACGAGAACGAAACCGTTGATCAGTCATTGTCGGAAACATCGGCATCCGAAGCGCCGTCCGAACCGGCGACCCCGCCGCGCCGCCGTCGCGGACGCCGCGTCACCCGTGAGGTGGGTGCGGCCGGCGCCACCGTGGCGCTGCAGGTGCAGGACCATTCGATGCCGTTGTTCGAGGAGCCGCATCTGCCGAGCCGCCAGGAGTCCAAGCCGGAGCCAGCGCCGTCCCATGACGAGGAGGAGCAGGTGGCGCCGCGTCGTCGTTCGCGCCGTGCCGCCGGTGCCGCCGAGCGCCGCGGGACCGAGCGCGTCTTCCAGTCGCCGTTCGACGACCCGTCCGGCGACGCCCGTGCGCTTGACGCGGTCGAGTCGTTGCCGGAGGGCCATGAGTCGCGTCGCCATCCGCGTCCGATGACGTCGTTGCTGTTCCAGGAGCCGGTGCTGCCGGAGCTGCGCCCGCGCCCCGTCGAGCGTGACGATGACGACCGTGAGGAGGACGAGGACGAGCGTCCCGCCTCCCGCCGTACCCGTTCGCGCCGCGCCCGCAGCCGTGAGGATGAGCGTGACGCGCGCCGCGACGAGGCCGAGGAGCGTGAGGAGGACGAGCCGCGCCTGTCGCGTCGGCGTCGTTCCCGCAGCCGCGAGGAGGAGCCCGATACGCGCCGCGATCGCGAGGAACCGCGTGCCGAGGAGCGGGAGGGTGCCGACGCCGCCGACGAGGAGCCGACGCGTTCGTCGCGCCGTTCGCGCCGTCTGAACGCCCAGGAGCGTCGCGCCGCGGCCGAGGTCGAGCAGATCGAGGAGGACCTCGAACTCGACGAGATTACGTATCTGCCGATCGACGAGGAGCACCCCGCCAAATCCGATGACGAGGAGGAGGGGACGACGCGCCGTCGCCGTCGCCGTTCGCGCGGCGGCAACCGCGAGGATCGTGCGAACGACGATCGGTCGCGCGAGGAGCATGAGGAGCATCCCCGTGAGTCCTCCCGCGAGGATGAGGACGACGAGGAGCAGACCGTCACGCGCCGTCGCCGTCGTCGCCGCGGGGCCAAGTCCTCGGACGAGCAGGAACAGTCGCTGACCCGCCGTTCGCGCAAGCAGCAGTACATCGACGAGATCACCGATGTGGAGGGCTCGACCCGTCTGGAGGCCAAGAAGCAGCGCCGCCGCGACAACCGCCGCGAGCGCAGCCGCCAGAACCAGCTGATGGAGCAGGATTTCTTGGCCCGCCGCGAGAACGTGGAACGCCTGATGGTGGTGCGCGAGCGCGAGCGTCATACGCAGATCTCGGTGATCGAGGACAACGTGCTGGTCGAGCATTACGTCTCCGACATCCAGGAGGTGGCGACCGTCGGCAACATCTATCTCGGTCGCGTGCAGAACGTGCTGCCGAGCATGGAGGCCGCGTTCGTGGACATCGGCCAGGCCCGCAACGGCGTGCTGTACGCCGGCGAGGTGAACTGGGACTCGACCCGTCTGGAGGGCCAGCCGCGCCGCATCGAGCTGGCGTTCAAGTCCGGCGACCCGGTGCTGGTGCAGGTCACCAAGGATCCGATCGGCCACAAGGGCGCGCGCCTGACCTCACAGGTCACGCTGGCAGGCCGTTTCCTGGTGCTGGTGCCCTCCGGCGGCATGACCGGCGTCAGCCGCAAGCTGTCGGAGCGTGAGCGCAGCCGGCTCAAGGGCATCGTCTCGAAGATCGCGCCGAAGGATATGGGCGTGATCATCCGCACGGCCGCCGAGGGCGCCTCCGAGGAGGCGATCGTCAAGGATCTGGAGACGCTGGTGCACCAGTGGGAGCGCATCACCGCCAAGCGCGACGAGTTCCTGCACGGCAAGCGCCCCAAGCTCCTGCAGGGCGAGCCGGATGTGGCGATCCGCGTGGTGCGCGACATCTTCAACGACGACTTCGACAAGATGATCGTCGAGGGAGACAAGGTGTACGCCCGCATCGAGGAGTACCTGGACACGATGGCCCCCGACCTGAAGGGCAAGCTGGAGAAGTGGGACCCGGCCGATCACGAGGGCAAGGACGTGTTCGACAAGTGGCAGATCGACTCCCAGCTGCGCAAGGGCATGGAGCGTCAGGTCTACCTGCCCTCGGGCGGTTCGATCGTCATCGACCGCACCGAGGCGATGACCACGATCGACGTGAACACCGGCCGCTTCATCGGCCGCGGCAAGTCGCTCGAGGAGACGGTGACCCGCTGCAATCTCGAGGCCTCGGAGGAGATCGCCCGCCAGCTGCGCCTGCGCGACATCGGCGGCATGGTCATGATCGACTACGTCGACATGGTCATGCCGGCGAACCGCGACCTGGTGCTGCGCCGTCTGGTCGAATGCCTGGCGCGCGACCGCACCAAGCACCAGGTGGCCGAGGTCACCTCGCTGGGCCTGGTGCAGATGACGCGCAAGCGCATCGGCCAGGGTCTGGTCGAGGCGTTCTCGGAGGAGTGCCCGACCTGCAAGGGACGCGGCTTCATCCTCCACGACGAGCCGACCGTGTCCGCGGACTTCGACGACCCGTACGCCCTGAAGGGCGGCGATCCGTTCGTCAAGACGAACAAGCACGGCCAGGGTACGCAGGTGCAGATGCCGCAGGGCTCCTCGCCGGACGTCAAGGCCAAGCTCGCCCAGATCGCCGCGGCCGCCGTGGCGGCCAGCACGGAGGAGTGACGGCGTGTCGAGTTGACACGCACGACTCGTCTGCTTGCGCTCGTACATGGGTCGGTGTAGATTAGATAGTCGGTGTCTGGCTGAGACGCTTTGCCGTGCCGGACAGAACAGCTTCCAAAAAACTAGCAAGGAACGGATTATGTACGCGATTGTGAAGGCCGGTGGCCATCAGGAGAAGGTCGAGGTCGGTGACGTCATCGTGGTGAACCGTCTCGATGCGAAGGTCGGCGATACCGTGGAGTTCCCGGTCGCCCTCGTGGTTGACGGTGCCAAGGTCACCCTCGGTGCCAAGGATCTCGCCAAGATCTCCGTCAAGGCGGAAGTGGTCAACGACTCTGCCAAGGGTCCGAAGATCAACATCATGAAGTACAAGAACAAGACTGGCGTCACCCGTCGCAAGGGCCATCGTCAGCAGCAGACCATCGTCAAGATCACGGCTATCGCCTGATCCGCTGACAGGTCAGAACCGAAAGGAACAGACATGGCACATAAGAAGGGCGCTTCCAGCTCGCGCAACGGTCGCGACTCGAACCCGCAGTACCTCGGCGTCAAGAAGTTCGGCGGCGAGTCGGTTATCGCCGGCAACATCATCGTTCGCCAGCGTGGCACCAACTTCCACCCGGGCCAGAACGTCGGCATGGGCAAGGATCACACCCTGTTCGCCCTGGCCGACGGCAACGTGCGCTTCGGCGTGCGTCGTGACCGCAAGGTCGTCGACGTGGTGTCCGCCTGAGATTCCAGGCGCGCTATTTCGTTTGAGGCCGCATCCCGCGTTCACGGGATGCGGTTTTTCGTATCCTCGGCCGCGGGCAGGGGCACACGGTAAGGTAGGCAGCTATGAGTGATTTTGTGGATCGTGTGGTCGTCCATGTCAAGGGCGGCGACGGCGGTAACGGTTCGGCCGGCATCCGCCGCGAGAAGTACAAGCCGTTGGCCGGCCCGAACGGCGGTAATGGCGGCGACGGCGGTTCCGTCGTCTTCGTGGCCGACCAGAACGCCAACAGCCTGTTGGACTACCGGTTCATGCCGCACCGCTCGGCGGGCAACGGCACGATGGGCATGGGGGATAACAAGGACGGGTCCAAGGGGGATGACCTGATCCTGCCAGTGCCGGTGGGCACGGTGATCTTCGAGGCGCGCGGGGCCCAGGGCTCGCCGAAGAGGCCCGGCGAACAACTGGCCGACCTGCGCCATGACGGCGACCGGTTCGTGGCCGCGGCGGGCGGCGCCGGCGGTCTGGGCAACATCGCCCTGGCCAACAAGACGCGCCGCGCCCCGGGCTTCGCGCTGCTCGGCGAACCGGGCGAGGAACGCGACGTGATCCTGGAACTCAAGTCCATCGCCGATGTGGCGCTGGTGGGGTTCCCGAGCGCCGGCAAGTCGAGCCTGGTGGCCGCCATGAGCGCCGCCAAGCCGAAGATCGCGGACTACCCGTTCACCACGCTGGTGCCGAACCTGGGCGTGGTCATGGCCGGCGACCGCCGCTACACGATCGCGGACGTGCCCGGCCTGATCCCGGGCGCCTCCGAGGGCAAGGGCCTGGGCCTGGAGTTCCTGCGCCACATCGAGCGCACCGAGATCATCGCCCACGTCATCGACTGCGCCACGCTGGAGCCGGACCGCGACCCGATCTCCGACTACGAGGCGCTTGAACACGAGCTGGCCGAATACGCCGACAAGCTGGAGCTGCCGCTGGGCGCGATCCCGATCCCGGAACGCCCCCGCATCATCATCCTCAACAAGGTGGATGTGCCGGAGGCCAAGGAGCTCGCCGAGTTCGTCCGCCCGGAGTTCGAGGCGATGGGCCTGAAGGTGTTCCCGATCTCCACGGCCTCGCATGCGGGCTTGAAGGAGCTGAACTTCGCGCTGGCCGATATGGTGGCGCGGATGCGCGAGCAGGTCGCCGAACGCGAGCAGGCGCAGGAGGCCGAGCGCGTGGTCATCAGGCCGCTGGAACAGCCGGCCCGCCGCCGGCGCGGCCAGGACGCCTCCGGCCCCGGCATCGACTTCACCGTGGAACGCCAGGAGGACGCCAACGGCGACTTCTGGTACACGGTCAGCGGCGCCAAGCCGGAACGCTGGGTGACGCAGACGAACTTCGACAACGACGAGGCCGTCGGCTACCTGGCCGATCGTCTGGCCAAGCTGGGTGTGGAGGATGAGCTGCGCCGGCAGGGTGCCAAGCCGGGCGACGAGGTGCGCATCGGCCGCGGCAATCGGGCCGTGGCGTTCGACTGGGATCCGACCATCGCCGCCGGCGCGGAGATGCTCGACGGCGCCCAGCTGGGCGCGCGCGGCAAGGACCTGCGCCTGGAGGAGAACGACAACCGTACCCGCCGCCGCACGAACGCCGAACGCCGCCGCCAGTACCACGAGATGATGGACGCACGCCAGGCCGTGCGCGAGGCGATGATGGCGGAACGCGCCGCCGGACACTGGGCCGATCCGAGCGTCAATGACGATCCCCACGACGAGCAGAGCCTGTTCGGCCGTGGCGAGGATGTCGAGGACATCGACGAGTAGCCGCGTGAGCAACGCTAAGGAGTGATGGTGTCCACACCGAGTCAGGCACAGGTACGCCGGTCCGTCGCGCAGGCGCAGACGATGGTGGTCAAGGTCGGATCCAGTTCGCTGACGCGGCCGTCCGGCCATCTGGACGCCGCCAAGCTGGAGGCCCTGGTGGCGTCCGTGGCGGCCAACGTGCTGTCGGGCGCGCGCATCGTGCTGGTCTCCTCGGGCGCCATCGCGGCCGGATTCGGCCCGCTCGGCTTCGCCGAACGCCCGCGCGACGTGGCCACCCAGCAGGCCGCCGCCTCGGTGGGTCAGGGGCTGCTGATGGCGCGCTACGAGACCGCGTTCGCACGGTACGGCATCCGCGTGGGCCAGATCCTCATCACCGCGGAGGACACGATCCGCGCTGCGCAGTACCGCAACGCCCGGCGCACGCTCGAACGGTTGCTGGACCTCGGCGTCGTGCCGATCGTCAACGAGAACGACGCGCTGGCCAGCAACGAGATCCGGTTCGGCGACAACGACCGGCTCTCCGCGCTCGTGGCCAACATCGTGCGCGCCGACGCGCTTGTGCTGCTCACCGACGTGGACGCGCTGTACACCGCGCCGCCCAGCCGTCCGGACGCGCGACGCATCGGGTACGTGCCCGACGTGATCGCGGCCCTGCGGGACGTGACCGTGGGCGGCAGCACCTCCGGTGTCGGCACCGGCGGCATGGTCACCAAGCTGGAGGCGGCGCGGATCGCCGCGGTCTCCGGCGTGCCCGTCGTGCTGACCAGCGCCGCGAACGCGGGGCCGGCGATGATGGGCGACCCGGTTGGCACCGTCTTCGCCCCGGTGCACGACCGCGGCTCCTCGCGTCGGCTGTGGATTGGATTTGCGGCGGAACCCCGAGGGACGATCGTGGTCGACGACGGCGCCGCACGCGCCGTACGCGGCGGACGGGCCAGCCTACTGGCGGCCGGCGCATTGGAGGCGCGCGGGGAGTTCTCCGCCGGCGACCCGGTGTGGGTGGACGCCGAGGACGGCACGCATCTGGCGCGTGGATTGTCCGGATACGATTCCGAGGAGATTCCGCAGATGCTGGGGCGCAACACGGACCAGCTCAAGCGCTTCCTCGGCGAGGCGTACGCGCATCCGCTGATCCACCGCGACAATCTGGTGCTCGTATAGCGGCGGTTCTCTGCGCGTGGGGCTAGCATGGGAGCCATGACTATGGCAGACTGGCAGACCCTGAGCGATCGTATCAACAATGTGGCGCCGAGCGCCACGCTGGCCGTGGATTCCAAGGCCAAGGCCATGAAGGCGGCGGGCGTCGACGTCATCGGCTTCGGCGCCGGCGAGCCGAACTTCCCGACCCCGGACTACGTGGTCGAGGCCGCCGCCGAGGCGTGCCGCGACCCGCGCAACCATCGGTACACGCCGACCCCGGGCCTGCCTGAGCTGCGCGAGGCCATCGCCCGCAAGATGCTGCGCGACTCCGGCTACGAGGTGACCCCCGAACAGGTGGTGGTGACCAACGGCGGCAAGCAGGCCGTCTACGAGGCGTTCCAGATCCTGCTCAATGACGGCGACGAGGTGATCATCCCCACGCCGTACTGGACCAGCTACCCCGAGGCCGTCAAACTGGCCGGCGGCGTACCGGTCGAGGTGTTCGCCGGCGCCGACCGCTTCTTTGAGCCGGATATCGACGCCATCGAGACGGCCCGCACCGCCCGGACCCGCGCCATCATCGTCACCTCCCCGTCGAACCCGACCGGCGCCGTGTGGAGCCGTGAGACCATCGAGGCGATCGGACGCTGGGCCGTGGAGCACCATGTGTGGGTGGTCTCCGACGAGATCTACGAGCACCTCAACTATGACGGTGCCCGGACCGCGTATATCGGCCAGGTGGTGCCCGAGGTGCGCGACCAGCTGATCGTGCTCAACGGCGTGGCCAAGACCTACGCCATGACCGGCTGGCGCGTCGGCTGGCTGGTGGCCCCCGAGCCGGTGGCCAAGGCCGCCGCCAAGCTGCAGGGGCATATGACCTCCAATGTGGCGAATGTGCCGCAGCGCGCCGCCATCGCCGCCGTGGGCGGTGATCTGGACGCCGTCTACGCCATGCGTGAGGCCTTCGACGTGCGCCGCAAGGCCATCGTGACCGCATTGAACGCCATCGACGGCGTGCATTGCCCGACGCCGACCGGCGCGTTCTACGCGTTCGCCGACGTCTCCGGGCTGCTGAACCGGCCGCTCGGCGCCAACGGTTCGGTGGCCACGAGCTCGGCCGAACTGGCGGCCATGCTGCTGGACGAGGCACATGTGGCGGCGGTGCCCGGCGAGGCGTTCGGCGCCCCGGGCTACCTGCGCTTCTCCTACGCGCTGGCGGACGACCAGCTGGCTGAAGGCATGCGCCGGTTCCAGGCCTGGGTGGGCTGAGAGGACACACCGGAGCAAACGGCGGAAAATAGCGGTTTATCGACGAGCGATCACCGGTGGGTGGACGAAATCGACGGGAACCGCTATTATTGCGTTTTGGCGGTTTTGCCCGCTGGTCGGCAGGTATTTGCTACCATGGGCAGAGTTCACCTAGGGATGTGGCGCAATTGGTAGCGCAACGGTCTCCAAAACCGTAGGTTGTGGGTTCGAGTCCCGCCGTCCCTGCCAAGATTTTCCACTGCAAGCCGAAGACGAAGGACGGATATGGCGAAGAAAAGCATCAGCGCACAAGCCAAGAAGCCGAATGTCTTCATGCGCATCGGCATGTTCATCAAGCAGATCGTCGATGAGATGCGCAAGGTGGTGACCCCGACCAGCAAGGAGCTGTTCTTCTGGGCTCTGGCCGTGCTGGTGTTCGTGCTCTTCCTGATGGCAATCGTGACCGGTATGGATCTCGGCCTGGGCAAGCTCATGCTGTGGATGTTCGGCTGATTGATCCCGATCTGAAGGTGAATGCATGACTGACGAAGTGAATCTCGACAATCTCGACGAGCTGCCCGACGTTCCCGAAACCGGCGAGGAGTCGGCCGAGGACGCCGAGCCGCAGCCCGTGGAAGCGGCACCCGTTGAGGAGGTCGCCGAGGACGCCGGCGAATCCGCCGACGAGGAGCTTGACCCCGGTGTCAAGGCCGTTGAGGAGTTCTCCAAGAGCCTGCGCACGCTGGAAGGCAAGTGGTATGTGCTGCATACCTACTCCGGCTATGAGAAGCGCGTGAAGACCAATGTGGAGTCCCGCGTGGCCAGCTTCGGGCTGGAGGACAAGATCTTCCAGGTCGAGGTGCCGATGGAGGAGGTCGAGAAGCACACCGACAAGGGCAAGAAGGTCATCACCCGCGTGCGTGTGCCCGGATACGTGCTGATTCGCATGTGGCCGGATGAGGACGCCCGCCGCATCGTGCGCGAGACCGAGGGTGTGACCGGCTTCGTCGGGCCGACCAAGGATCCGGCACCGCTGAGCCGCAAGGAAGTTGTGGCGATGATGGCCCCGATGATCGCCTCCGAGGCGCTGAAGAAGGCTGGCGACAAGCCCGCCGCCGCCAAGAAGCGCACGGTCGAGGTCTCGTATGTCGTAGGCGACCAGGTCACCGTCACCGACGGCCCGTTCGCCACTATGGCCGCCGTGGTGTCCGACGTGGAGCCGACCACGCAGAAGCTCACCGTGCTCGTGTCCATCTTCGGGCGCGATACGCCGGTCGAGCTGGGCTTCGACCAGGTCGAGAAGCTCAACTGATCGGCGCCGACCACCAATCGTTTCAGGACCCCGCCTCACGGCGGGGTCTTTTTGCGTATATTCCGGAGAGAATGTCCGACAGGGGCGGCATAATGGGAAAGCTTGTGTCTGGAGGGGAGACCCGCTAGCACAGCACAGCAATACCCGTTGCGGGAGGAAGCGGCCATGAGGCCGTTGCCGTTTGCACCGCTTCACAGAAAGAAGAACCATTTATGGCTCCCAAGAAGAAGGTCTCAGCGCTGATCAAGCTCGAGATTCAGGCCGGCAAGGCCAACCCGGCCCCGCCGCTCGGCCCGGCCCTGGGCTCGCACGGCGTCAACATCATGGACTTCTGCAAGGCCTACAACGCGGCCACGCAGGACAAGATGGGCCAGATCGTCCCGGTTGAGATCACCGTCTATGAGGATCGCTCCTTCACCTTCGTTCTCAAGACCCCGCCGGCCGCGGCGCTGCTCAAGCAGGCCGCCGGTATCCAGAAGGGCACCGAGAACCCGCTGACCCACAAGGTCGGCTCCGTCACCAAGGCTCAGATCCGCGAGATCGCGGAGACCAAGATGCCTGATCTGTCCGCTCGCGACGTCGAGGCCGGCATGAAGATCATCGAGGGTACCGCCCGTTCCATGGGCATCACGGTGACCGACTGAGAGGAGAAGGACAGATGGCTAAGCATTCCAAGAAGTACCGCGAAGCGGCCGAGAAGATCGATCGCAACAACCTGTACACCGGCGCCGAGGCTATCGCTCTGCTCAAGAGCATGCCGTCGTACAAGTTCGACCAGACGGTCGAGGCTGTGCTGCGTCTGAACGTTGACCCGCGCAAGGCCGACCAGCTGGTCCGCGGCACCGTCAACCTGCCTCACGGCACCGGTAAGACCGCCAAGGTCCTGGTGTTCGCCCGCGGCCCGAAGGCCACCGAGGCCACCGAGGCCGGCGCCGACATCGTCGGCGATGACGAGCTCATCGAGAAGGTGGCCGGCGGCTTCCTCGACTTCGACGCCGTGGTCGCCACCCCGGACATGATGGGCAAGGTCGGCCGTCTGGGCCGTGTGCTCGGTCCGCGTGGCCTGATGCCGAACCCGAAGACCGGCACCGTGACCATGGATGTGGCCAAGGCCGTCGCCGACATCAAGGGCGGCAAGATCGAGTTCCGTGTCGACCGTCACGGCAACCTGAGCTTCCTGATCGGCAAGCTCTCGTTCGATGAGAACGCCCTGGTCGAGAACTTCAAGGCCGTGGCCGAAGAGGTCAAGCGTCTGAAGCCGTCCACCGTCAAGGGCCGTTACATCACGAAGGTGACGATCACCTCCACGATGGCCCCGGGTGTCCCGGTCGACCCGATGTCGCTGGTCTGATTCATCGGACATTCCCGCTGAGGAATCGATGAACCCCCGCATCCGCTTCGGCGGATCGCGGGGGTTTGTCATATCCGGGGCGTCCGGGAGCCGTACGGCCGTCGTTCAGCTCTGGGCGGCGTCCTTCATCAGGCCCAACGCGATGGCGGTCTGCAGTACGTAGCCCTCGCGCGGGTCGGTGGCGTCCCAGCCGGTGGTTTCGGCGGCCCGCTTGAGCCTGTACCGTACCGTGTTGGGGTGCACGTTCAGCTCCTTGGCCGTGGTCTCCAGCGAATTGCCGGATTTCAGGAAGGTCGAGACCGTGGCCAGCGTGGGGTCGTCGGCATTGTCCCCCCGCAGGGAACGGTAGACCTCGTTCACCAACTCGTTGCGCGCGTCCTCGTCGCCCAGCAACGCCCGCTCGGGCAACACGTCGTCGGCCCGCATCGGCCGCGGCAGCGCGGGCACCGCGGCGGCGGCCGCCAGCGCCGCCAGCACGCTGCGCACGCTGCGCCGCGCCCCCTCCACCCGGTGACGCACCGGCCCCAGGCACAACGGCAGCTGCGCGTGGAACGCGTCGGTCATGGCAGTGCAGGCCACCTCCGGCGTGACCGCGCTCTGCATCTCCACCAAGGCCACGCACCAGGTGCCGCGTACGCCGATGATGCAGTTGCTCCCGCCGAGATTTCGGATGGCCTCACGGATCAGCCGGGAGGAATCGCTGATACCCTTGGCCGGCGTACCGGCCACGGTGAAGCAGGTGAAATCGTCTCGCCAACCCAGCACGCGCAGCAATGACATGACGCGGTCGTCGGCCAGGCCATCCGCCAGGCATTCGAACACCACCGATTCCACACGCGCGTCGAGGGTGTCGCCCTCCCCGCCCCGCAGTAGCGCCAGCATATCGTCCGAGGCACCCTGACGGTGTTCGGACGAACGGCGATGCTGCGATAACGGCCAGACGGAAGGAGTCATGCTTCCACTGTATCCGGATTCGGCGAATTCGGCGGCATGCCGTCCGCCGTGTGGCGCGACGCCAGGGACTCCCGCCAGAACGTCAGGCACAGGAATCCGAAGCAGAACGCCACGGGCAGCATATGCCGCTCGAAGTTGTTGGCCGGCGCGGTGATCATCACGCCCATCAGCAACGCCAGGGGAATATGCCAGGCGAGCGTGCGCCAACGCCGCAGCACCACTTCGGCCGCTCCGATCAGCAGCGTCAACGACACGTACAGGTTGCCGTGCGTCAGCCATCCGAGCACCGGCGCGGCGCCCCAATCCCGCGCGAACTGGGCGACCGACGTCCGCCAGTCATGGCACCAGTCCTTGATCCATTCGGTCTGGTTCTGCACGTAGATGCTGTCCACGTAGTAGTCCATCGAGGTGTACGGGCTGGCGGTCGCATCGAAATAGCCGTAGCACTTGGCCAGCAACGCGTCGAGCGCGATCACCGGGTTGGCGGCCACGATCTGGGCCCAAGCGGTGTTGAACTGCGCCATGTCCTCCTCGGTCACCGTGCGCCACTTATAGCTGACCTTCTTGGACTGGATGCCGGAGGACTTGACCGGGTCGGCGTCATCCTGACGGTATGCGTCCGCCATCTGGTCCAGGTTGAAGATCGGCTCAAGCAACTCCGCGGCGGAATCCGGGATGCCTTCGGGGTTGAGCTTGGCCACGCGCGCGATCTGCTGGAGCTGGATGCCGCGGCTCTCGATCGGATCGCCGTTGATGATCAGGCCGGACTGGATCATCAGCACCACGCCGCCGTGGATCAGCACGGTCGGCAGCAGCAGCGCGGTCACATAGACACGCCAGCGCCGACGGTCGGCGATCAGGGCCAGCAGGATCTGCAGCACGATGATGTACCAGGCGTACTTGGCGGAGATCAGCATCACGCAGGACGCCGCGGCGAACGCCATCCAGGATCGGGTTTTCAACCGCCGCGCCTTGCCGTCCGGCATCAGCTCGCCACGGGTCATGTGCAGCTCGTACCACACGCCGAACCACCAGACGAACGAGAACGCGAACAGCGGCGACTTGGTCAGCGAGATCGTGGCGAACACCGCCAACGGGCAGACCAGGAAGAACAGGAGAATCACGAACCGTTGGAGCGCGCCCGCCGGTCGCGCCAGCCCCGTCTCGCGCAGGGCGTCGATGCGTTCGCCGCCGTCGGCCGGCCGCAGGAACGGCAGGTTGAAGAACCGGTTGGCGGTGGCCGCGCAGCAGAACGCGGCGAACACGAACTGGATCGCCGACAGCGCCACGAACCCGGCGTCGTTCGAGCCGGTGAGATACCGGGAGACGGCCGTGGCGGCGCCGTAGCACACGGTGAGCACGATGTTGTGCTGGTCGGTCAGATACGTCGGATCCTCGGGCCACAGGTAATGCGCGGTCGGGTAGATGTCCATCGGCACGAATGAGAAGAACCCGATGTACGGCTGGTCCACGCCCAGCCACTGGTTCCACGCCCAGCTGAACTCGCGCGCCTGCGACCGTACGTCGGCGCCGAACGCGCTCAGCAGCGTCGTCGGCACCCACAGCCAGCCGATGAGCAGGATCAGGAACAGTTTCCACCAGCGGTCGGTGCCGCGCAGGATCATCCGCCGGCACCAGTCGCCGGCACGCGCCACGGCTTGCATCGGCGCGGTCAGGGCCAGATGCACGAGCCGTCGTTTTGTGGCGACGGGCAGCGGCGGCAGGATCCGCCGGCACCTGGCCCAGCGGACCAGCAGGATCACGATGCCCAGATACGCGGCGAAGGAGATGATGAAATAGGCGGTGTTGGCCCATGACCAGTCGGCGATCGACCCCTCGACCCAGTACAGCGGCCCCACGGCCGTGCACAATGCCATCCACAGACAGGCGAATCCCGCCAATCCCCAGCGGGCACCGGCGGCAAGCCCGGCCAGCCGGGTGCGGCGGGGATGTGCGGCGACGGCGTCGGTGTGAGCGTTCTCAGCTGCGGATACGGGGCGTCGTCCATCGGCGGCATGCATGATATCCACACTGGAAGGCTCGGTCATGGATGGCAATTGTACCGTGCGCGGATGATTGCCGTGTACGAGTCCGCCGTACCCGCGCAAAAGTTTCGACGCATGCGGGCCTGCCACGATGGGGAGCGGGCGATCGGGCCAGTGCGCCATCCTCATGAATGCGAGGAACGACCGGTGGGGCGCCGGGACGTCTTATGCGCGCCGCATCGGTTGGGGGCCGGTGCGATAGGGTGGAATCATGAACGGGAACGATTCCAAGGCGATGCGGCGTCTGCCGTGCACCTGCCGCGCCGCCGAACAGGTGCTGTGGTTCGACGAGGTGGATTCGACGAATACGGTGGCACGCCGGCTGCTGACCGAGCTGACTGAAGCGTGGCGACCGGCCGGCGGCGCGGATGCCGCCATCGCCGCGCCGCCCATCGCCGTGATCGTGGCCGACGCCCAGACCGCCGGCCACGGCAGGCTCGGACGTCGGTGGGTGAGCCTGCCGGGGGAGTCGTCGATGGTGTCGTTCACCACGGTGCTGCCGCAATCGCTGGCGACCGACCCCCACGTCAATGGCTGGCTGCAGATGATCGCAGGCCTGGCCGCGGCGGAGGCAATCGACGACGTATGCGCGCGGATAGGGGCGGCGTGCACACATACGCCGAGTGATGGAGACGCCTCGCCCGCCACGAGCGATGCGGATGGGGACGGGCCGTGCGCGTTGATGCTGAAATGGCCGAACGACATTGTTCTGCACGGCCGCAAGTTGGGCGGCATCCTGCTGGAGCTGGTGACGCCCCTTGGCGGTGCCGCAACAGCCGGGTCGGGTGCGATTCCTAGGGCCGACGTGCAATCGCGCCCGTCGGGTCCCGACGGCGGACGGATGGTCGGACTGGTGATCGGCGTCGGCATCAATCTGGCGATCCCCGCCGACCGGTTGCCGACGGAGCTGGCGACCTCGCTGCAGCTGCATCGTGCGCCGTTGCCCGATCCGGAACGCATGCGGGATCTGATCGCCGCCGGCATGGCCGCCTCCCTGCGGTCTCGCTTGCGTGAGTTTATCGCGGATCCTGTAGGGTATGCCGCCGCATTGCGCGACGAGATGACGTCGAAGTGCTGGACGATCGGCCGGCGGGTGGAGGCGCGTCTGGTCGATGGCGGGACGGTCCGGGGCACAGCGATGCGTTTGAACGTCGACGCGTCGTTGATGGTGCGTGACGCCGGCGGTTATGAGCACACGATTACCACCGGCGACGTGGGCGTGCTGTGATCGGCGGCGGGCCGGACGCGGCGTTGGCTGCGCTCCGCGGTGGTACGGTGCGGAACGGTAAACACGCGGTGTAGGGCGTTCCGCACCGTGGTGCGGTGTCGACGGACATTCGGGCTGACCGTGGTGATACCGGAAGCGCGGACGCGCCCGGGATGCTGGCGATCAGCGGCGATTAAGAGCCGCGGCGGTCAGGGAGGCGACGGCCGCCTTGACCAGATCGCCGACGACGAAGCCGGCGGATGCGACTGCGATGGCGGCGATCGGGACGCCGGTGAGCACCGACTGCATGACGATGCCGAACGCATAGACGGTCAGAATGCCGCCGGCCACCGAGGCCAGGGCGTAACGCGGCACCGTCCAAAGGGCGGAGCCGGCACGGCGTCGGCCCTTGAGCAGCGCGATGACCACCACGCCCGGCAGGAAGCCGAGCAGGAACCCGCCGGTCGGGCTGATCAACGCGGCGGTGGACATGCCGCCGGTGAATACCGGAAGACCCGCGGCCCCCGCGCCCAGATACATGGCCACGGACATGGCGGCCTGGCTCGGGGTGAGCATGAGTCCCGCCAGCATGACCACCATGGTCTGCAGCGTGATCGGCACCGGGGTGCCCGGGATCGGCACGGCGCCGGCGGCGGTCGACGCCCACATCAGTACGGCGAACAGCAGCGGCAGGGCCACGGGCTTGGCACGGTCGGCCGTGGTGCGGGCGATTGCGGCGACATGGTTGGACATGGGAACCTCCATTCCGGATGGTCGGATCCTCCCGCGGCGCATGCGGCCGATGGGCGGCCGGACCGGTTGCGGGAGGACTGCGGTGCTGCCATTGTAGGGAGGGCCGTCAGGCGTCGGGCGTTGTGGGCGTCCACAAAAAAGTGGGGACGGCGTTGTACAGGGGGATACGCGCCCGTAGGTTACGGCGGCGTTTGTGGAACCGTACAAAAGCGGGCGCGATGTTTTGTAGATTCCTGGCTGACCGCGCGGGGCCGCACCGGCATAAGTTTGGATACCATGGGCAAACGTATCGAAAAAGTGTTGGTCGCCAATCGCGGCGAGATCGCCCTGCGGGTGGTGCGCACCCTCAAGGAGATGGGCATCGCGAGCGTGGCCGTCTACGCCGAACAGGACCGTGAATCGCAGTATGTGAGCATGGCCGACGAGGCGTACCTGCTCTCGGGTGACACCTACAAGGACACCTACCTCAACGAGGAGCTCATGCTGGAGATCCTCCGGCGGTCCGGCGCCGATGCCGTGCATCCGGGGTACGGGTTCCTCTCCGAAGTCGCCTCCTTCGCCGAGAAGGTCGCCGCAGCCGGTGCGGTCTGGATCGGCCCCTCCCCGAAGGCCCTGACCGACCTGGGCGACAAGATCACCGCCCGCCGCGTGGCCACCCGCGCCAAGGTCCCGCCGGTTCCGGGCCTGTCCGAATCGGCCACCGACATCCACGCGCTGTTCGACTTCGCGCACACGCATGGCTTCCCGATCATGATGAAGCGCACCGACGGTGGTGGCGGCCATGGCATCACGATCGTGCGCAACGACGACGAGCTGCGCGGTTTCTACCTGAACCACGATTCGCTGCAGGGCGGCGACCTGAAGGAATACTTCATCGAGCGTTTCATCGACAAGGCACGCCACGTCGAAACCCAGTGCGGCCGCGACAGCCACGGCAACTTCACCGTGTACTCCACGCGCGACTGCACGGTGCAGCGCCGCAACCAGAAACTCATCGAGGAGGCCCCGGCTCCATTCCTGGACGAGTCCGTGATCCGTCAGCTCACCCAGTACTCCGGCAACCTGTTCCAGGCGGTCGACTACGTGGGCCTGGGCACCTGCGAGTTCATGGTCACCCCGCAGAACAAGGTGTACTTCCTGGAGGTCAACCCGCGTCTGCAGGTCGAGCATACGGTCAGCGAGGAGGTGTGCGGACTGGACCTGGTGCGCGAGCAGATCACCATCGCCGAAGGCGGCGAGCTGACCCAGGCCCCCGAACCGCGCGGCCACAGCTTCGAACTGCGCATCACCTGCGAGGACCCCGCCACCAATCTGACCCCGAGCTCGGGCACCCTGACCCGCATCGCCTGGCCGTCCGGCGCCGGCATCCGCATCGACTCCGGCGTCAAGGAGGGCGACACCGTCTCCCCGAAGTTCGACTCGATGATGGGCAAGCTCATCGTCACCGCGCAGGACCGTGCCGCAGCCGTGGCGCGCGTGCGCCGCGCGCTGGGCGAGCTGGTCATCGAGGGCGTGCCCACCCCGGCCAGCCTGTTCGAACAGATCTTCAACGACCCGGACTTCACCGCCGAGAACGGCCACGCCTTCGACATCTCCACCAAGTGGCTCGAACGCACCTACCTGAACCGCGAACCCGGTTCGCTGAGCGCCGGCCAGCCCGCCTCGCTGAGCGCGGGGGCCGCGGAGACGCCGAAGACCGCCACCGAATCCTTCGTCATCGAAATCGACAACCGCCGCGTCACGCTCACCGTGCCGCAGGACATCGTCGACAACCTGACCGGTTCCGCCCGTGCCCGCGGCGCCAAACTGCCGACCCAGCCGCTGCGCGGCCAGGGCCTGCACAACGTGGCCGCCAAGGCCGCGGCCGACGAGGGGCAGTCCGGCGTCATCGCCTCCCCGATGCAGGCCGTCGTCACGCGCATCAACGTGGCCGAAGGCCAGCAGGTGTCCAAGGGCGACCTGCTCGTGGTGCTCGAGTCGATGAAGATGGAGAACTACGTGTACTCGCCTGTGGCGGGCACCGTCACCAAGATCTTCGTGGGACCGGCCGCCGGCGTGGAGGCCGGGGAGACGCTGGTCACGCTCGACATCAACGGCGCGACCAAGCCCGAGCAGGAGGAGGATGAGGCCAAGTGACCGACATCATGACAGCCCCCGCCGTCGTCAAGGCCATGGAGAACGGCGTCGCCTCGGACAAGCAGCCGATCCGCGCGGCCATCGTGCGCGCCGCCGAACTCGCCCGCGACGCCGAGGAGCACGCCCGCACCCGGCAGCACGCCAAAGGCAAGCGCACCGCGCGCGAACGCCTGGACCTGCTGTTCGACACCGGCTCCTTCCAGGAGATCGGCCGTTTCGCCGGCGGCAACATCAACGGCGGCAAGGCCGGTTCGGCCGTCATCACCGGCTTCGGCGAGGTCTATGGGCGCAAGGTCGGCGTATACGCGCAGGACTTCTCCGTGCAGGGCGGCACGCTCGGCGCGGCCGAGGGCGCGAAGATCTGCCACCTGATGGACATGGCCCTGGAACTCAAGGTGCCGGTCGTGGCCCTGATCGACTCGGGCGGCGCCCGCATCCAGGAGGGCGTGGCCGCGCTCACCCAGTACGGCCGCATCTTCCGCAAGACCTGCGAGGCCAGCGGCTTCATCCCGCAGATCTCGATCATCCTCGGCCCCTGCGCCGGCGGCGCCGTCTACTGCCCGGCCCTGACCGACCTGATCATCATGACCCGTGAGAACTCCAGCATGTTCGTCACCGGACCCGACGTGGTCAAGGCCGCCACCGGCGAGACGATCAGCATGGACGACCTCGGCGGCGGCCTGGTGCACAACGCCACCTCCGGCGTGGCCCACTACCTGGGCGAGGACGAGGCCGACGCCATCGACTACGCGCGCACCGTGCTGGCCTACCTGCCGTCCAGCTCGGACAGCAACCCGCCGACCTTCGCCTACGCGGCCACCCGCGGCGATCGCGCCGTGGCCGAGCGCCTCGGCACAATCGTGCCGGAGAACGACCGCCAGCCCTACGACGTGCTCGACGTGATCCGCTGCATCGTGGACTACGGCGAGTTCGTGCAGGTGCAGGAGCTCTTCGCCCCCTCGGCGGTCGTCGGCCTGGCCTGCGTGGAGGGTCATCCGGTCGGCATCGTGGCCAACCAGCCGAACGTGAACGCCGGCGTGCTCGACGTGGACGCCTCCGAGAAGGTGGCCCGGTTCGTGCGCCTGTGCGACGCGTTCAACCTGCCGGTGATCACCCTGGTGGACACCCCGGGCTACAAGCCGGGCGCCGAACAGGAGCATGCGGGCATCATCCGCCGCGGCGCCAAGGTCATCTACGCCTACGCCAACGCCCAGGTGCCGATGGTCACCGTCATCCTGCGCAAGGCCTTCGGCGGCGCGTACATCGTCATGGGCTCCAAGTCCATCGGCGCGGACATGAACTTTGCGTGGCCGTCCAGCCAGATCGCGGTGCTTGGCGCGAAGGGCGCCGTCAACATCATCCACCGCAAGGAGCTGCAGAAGGCCAAGGAGATGGGCAAGGACGTCGAAGCGCTGCGCACCAAGCTCGCCGACGACTACGAGGCCACCACCGTCAACGCGAACCTGTCCCTGGAAATGGGCGAGATCGACGCCATGATCGACCCCGAACAGACCCGCGAGGCCATCGCCGAATCGCTGCGCCTGCTGGCCGGCAAGAAGCGTGTCCGCCGCACCACCAAGCACCACGGCAACCAGCCGCTGTGACCGACGACCCGAACAGACTTGAACCAAACAGAAGAAAAGGAACAGCAATGACCGATACCATGTTCTTCCTCAACCGTCTGGCGGCCGAGCCCCACGCGCTCGCCTTCGGCGGGCAGTCCACGCCGTGGACTGTTGCCTTGGCCGACCAGACCACCGACCCGATGCTGGAGGCGTCGCTCAAGGAGCATATGGCCGCCGCCAACCGGCTGCTCACCCCGGTGAGCGCCGACCTGCTGGCCGCCAACGGCCGCCCGGTGGACCTGTTCGGCTTCGACGCGAATCCGGCCAAGCTCGGCCCCGCCGCCGACGCCGCGGCCTCCGTGCCCGGCATCGCGCTGGCGCAGCTGGGCGCGCTGCTGGACATGGCCGGCCTGGGCTATGACCCGGCCGCCGCCAAGCCCGCCGCCGTGCTCGGCCACTCCCAGGGCGTGCTCGCCGTGCACATGGTGCAGGCCGCCATGGCCGCCGGTTCGATTGAGGCCGCCGCCGAGCAGATCGACGAGATCCTGGCCATCGCCCAGCTCATCGGCGTGGCCGGTGCCCGCCAGACCAAGCTCATCGCGCTGAACGCCAAGGTCGGCGAGGCCACCCCGATGCTGTCGGTCAAGGGCGCCACCGTCAAGCAGGTCGAGGCGCTGATCGAGCGCGTCGCCATGCCGCGAGGCCCGATCTCCATCGCCGTCACCAACGCCGCCGACAACCAGGTGCTCTCCGGCTACCCGGAGGATCTGGCGTCGTTCGTCACCGAAGCCGAGAAGGAGCACAAGCACCAGGCCAAGCTGCGCGAGGAGAAGGTCCGCGGCGGCTCGGTGTTCAACCCGGTGCTCGAATACCTTGAGGTCGCCCTGCCGTTCCACTCCCCGCTGATGGCCGACGCGGTCGAGCAGACCGTGGCCTGGGCGCAGGCCTGCGGCCTGGACGGCGACCGTGCCCGCGCGCTCGCCGACGAGGTGCTGGTCAACCATGTGGACTGGGCCGCCCGCGTCCACGACTTGATCGACGCCACCGACCCGACCAAGCTGTGGGTGGTGGATATGGGCCCCGGCGCGACCGCCGGCAAGCTGATCTCCGCCAACGTGCAGGGCACCGGCGTCGGCATCGTGGAGGCCACCACCGGCACCGAACGCGCCGCGCTGGCCACGCTGGACGGCGACCCGGAGCGCACCCAGAACTGGAAGGATTTCGCCCCGAGCGTCATCCACACGCCCGCCGGAGACAAGATTCGTACCAAGTTCAGCGAGCTGACCGGCAAGGCGCCGGTGCTGCTTGCCGGCATGACGCCGACCACCGTGGACCCGGAGATCGTGGCCGCGGCCGCGAACGCCGGCTACTGGGCGGAGATCGGCGGCGGCGGCCAGGTGACCGCCGACGTGTTCGACCGCAACGTGGCCAAGCTCGAGGAACAGCTCGAAGAGGGCCGTACCGTTGAGTTCAACGCCATGTTCATGGACCGCTACCTGTGGAACCTGCAGTTCGGCTCCCAGCGCATCGTGCCGAAGAAGCGCGCCTCGGGCACCCCGATCGACGGCGTCGTCGTCTCCGCCGGCATCCCCGAGCTCGATGAGGCCAAGGCGCTGGTCGCCTCGCTGAACGCCGACGGCATTCCGTACGTGGCCTTCAAGCCGGGCACCGTGGACCAGATCCGCCAGGTGGTGCGCATCGCCAAGGCCGTGGCCCCGACCACGATTATCGTGGAGGTCGAGGGCGGCGTGGCCGGCGGCCACCACTCCTGGGAGTCGCTGGACGACCTGCTGCTCAACACCTACGCCGACGTGCGCGCCTGCCGGAACCTGGTGCTGGTGGCCGGCGGCGGCATCGGCACCCCGGAACGCGCCGCGGACTACATCTCCGGCCAGTGGGCGCGCGCCTACGACATGCCCGACATGCCGGTGGACGGCGTGCTGGTCGGCACGGCGGCCATGACCGCCAAGGAGGCCCACACCAGCCCGCAGGTCAAGAAGATGCTGGTCGAGACCCCGGGCATCACCGACTTCACCCCGGACCCGGACCCGTTCGCGCCGCGCGGCGAGAAGTGGGTGCCGTCCGGCAAGGCCGTCGGCGGCGTGACCTCCGGTCTGAGCCATCTGCATGCCGACATCTACGAGCTGGAGAACTCCTCCGCCCGCTGCGGCCGCCTGCTGGTGCGCGTCATGAAGCACCCGGAGGAGCTGGACGCCCGCCGCGACGAGATCATCGAGGCCCTGAACACCACGGCCAAGCCGTACTTCGGCGACCTCAAGGACATGACCTACCTTGAGTGGGCCGAGCGCTTCGCCGAGCTGTCGTTCCCGTGGGCCGACTGGACCTACGCCGAGCGCTTCCTGCACTTGCTGCAGCGCATCGAGGCCCGCGTCTGCTCGCAGGAGTCCGGCGAGCTGGATTCGCTGTTCGCCGACCGCGCCGCCGTGGAATCCGACCCGCAGGCCGCCATCGCCAAGCTGCGCGCCGCCTATCCGCAGGCCGCCGAGCTGAAGGTGACCGCCGCCGACGTGGCCTGGTTCCCGACCCTGGTGCGCGAGTTCCCCAAGCCGATGCCGTTCGTGCCGGTCATCGACAACGACCTGCTGCGCTGGTGGGGCCAGGATCAGCTGTGGCAGTCCGAGGACGCCCGCTACTCCGCTGATTCCGTGCGCATCATCCCCGGCCCGATCTCCGTGGCCGGCATCACCACGATGGACGAGCCGATCGCCGACATCCTCGGTCGCTTCGAGCACGCCGCCGTGGAGCGCGTCAAGGAGGCCAACAACGGCGAGACCACCGAGGCCTTCGCCGAGCTGGGCGCCTGCGCGGACGCCGAGGCGTTCATCCGCAGCTGCCCGAACATCTCCTGGGTCGGCCACCTGATGGCCAACCCCGCCTACGGCACCGCCAACGGCGACGCGAACTACGAGATCCGCCACGTCGGCACCGGCGAGGACGGCGAGCTGTTCGATCTGGACATCCATCTGGACACCTACTGGGACAACGATCCGGACGGCGGCCTGTCCAAGCACGCCGTGCGCGACATCGTCATCCCGCTGGTCGTCAACGGCGCCGAGTCCGGCCTGTTCCCGGTCGTGGACCGCGACCGCCTGCCCGAGCACGTCTACGCGATGCTCGCCGCCACCGCCGGCATCGGCAACACCGCCATCACCGGCGACGAGCTGACCGCCATGCCGGTCATCGAGGCCAGCGCCGACAAGGCCGCCCGTCCGTTCGGCGAGGCGCACGCCACCTACACCCTGTCCGCCAACCTCGGATTCGACCACGAGGCCGCCACCGCCGGCACCCTGCCGCAGAACCTCAAGGCCTCGCGCATCGCTCCCGACGCGCTGGTCGGCCCGGCCTGGCCCGTCATCTACGCGGCGCTCGGCTCCGTGTACGTCAACGGCTTCCCGGTCATCGAAGGCCTGCTCAACGCCGTGCACCTCGACCACCTCATCGAGCTCGAGGTCACCGAGGAGGAGCTGCTCGCCCACACCGGCGAGACCATCAGCATGACCAGCTGGGCCGAGGACTACTTCGAGTCCGCCTCCGGCCGTGTGGTGACCATCCATGTGGACCACGCCGCCGCCGACGGCACCGTGCTCGCCCACGAGACCGAGCGCTTCGCGATCCGCGGCCGCGCCTATTCCGACGCGCTGCCCGCCGAGGCCCCCGACTACGGCGACTACCTGAACTTCCACCGCGGCGAGCTCGCCGCCAAGGAGACGATGTTCGCCCTCGACGGCATGGACGCGAACGAGTCGCTCACCGATTCGACCCCGCGTCGCCTGCTGCGCCGCGTCAAGGTCACCGCCCCGCACGAGATGACCGCGTTCGCGCGCACCTCGGGCGACTTCAACCCGATCCATACCTCGCACCGCGGCGCCGCCATCTCCGGACTGAGCGCCCCGCTCGTGCACGGCATGTGGCTGTCCGCCACCGCCCAGCACGTGGCCCAGGCCACCGACGACAAGGGCGCCCACTATGAGATCGCCGGCTGGACCTACAACATGTACGGCATGGTGCAGCTGGACGACGAGGTGGAGATCTCCGTCGAGCGCGTCGGCAAGGTCCGCCACGGCGGCATGCTGCTGGAGGTGACCTGCCGCATCAACGGCGCGATCGTCTCGCGCGGCACCGCGGTCACTCGCGCCCCGAAGGCCGCGTTCGTGTACCCCGGCCAGGGAATCCAGCAGCAGGGCATGGAACTCGACGCCCGCGCCAAGTCCCCGGCCGCGCGTGAGGTCTGGGAGCGTGCCGACCGGATCACCCGCGAGCAGCTCGGCTTCTCGATCATCGCCGTCGTGCGCGATAACCCGAAGGAGCTCGTGGCCAACGGCGTGCGCTACTACCATCCGGATGGCCTGCTCAACCTGACCCAGTTCACCCAGGTGGCGCTCGCCACCGTGGCGTTCGTGCAGACCGCGCGCCTGCGCGAATCCGGCAGCGACATCTGGCCCGCCTACTTCGCCGGCCACTCGCTGGGCGAGTACAACGCGCTGAGCTCGTTCGCCGGCATCATCCCGCTGGAGACGGTGCTCGTGCTCGTGTTCCACCGCGGTTCCGCCATGGACAGCCTGGTCGACCGCGATGAGAACGGCCGCACGAACTACCGCATGGGCGCGCTGCGCTCCAACCAGTTCGGCATCGGCGACGACGGCGTGAACGAGTACGTGCAGTCCATCTCCGAGCAGACCGGCGAGTTCCTGCAGATCGTCAACTACAACCTCTCCGGTTCGCAGTACGTGGTCGCCGGTACGGTGGCGGGCCTGAAGGCCCTGGGCGCCGACGCCGCGCGCCGTGCCGCCGAGTACGGCGGGCGCAAGCCGTTCATGGTGCTGCCCGGCATCGACGTACCGTTCCATTCGCGCATGCTGCGCAACGGCGTGCCGGACTTCCGCGACAAGCTCGACGCGCTGCTGCCGCAGTACATCGACTACAGCCGCCTGGTCGGCCGCTACATCCCGAACCTGGTGGCCTGCCCGTTCGAGATGACCAAGGAATTCGCCGCCAAGATCCTTGAGGTCGTGCCCTCCGAGCGCATCAAGGCCGCGCTGGACGACCCGGCCGTGTGGGATTCCTACGCCGCCGACGACCAGAAGCTCGGCCGCCTGCTGCTCACCGAACTGCTCTCGTGGCAGTTCGCCTCCCCGGTGCGCTGGATCGAGACGCAGAACCTGATGTTCGGCGCCCGCGGCATCGGCGGCCTGGGCGTGGAGCAGCTCGTGGAGGTCGGCCTCGGCAACTCGCCGACGCTGGCGAACATGGCCGCCAAGACCCTGAAGCTGCCCGAGTTCTCCGGCCGCGACGTGACCGTGTACAACGTGGGCCGCGACGAGGCCCGCGTCACGATGGCCGACTCCGATTCGCTGGTCGTCGAGGAGGAGCCGGAGGAGACCGCGGTCGAGTCCGCTCCGGCCGCCCCCGCGGCCGCGCCGGCGGCCCCGGCAGCCGCGGCCCCGGCCCCGGTTGAGTCCGCTCCGGCCGCCCCTGCGGCCCCCGCCGGCGCGCCGTCCGGTGCCGCCGTGGCGGACATCCCGTTCAAGGCCTCCGACGCGATCGCGACCCTGCTGGCCTACTCGGCCAAGGTCCGCCCCGATCAGATCGGCGACAACGACACCACCGACACGTTGACCAACGGCGTCTCCTCGCGCCGCAACCAGCTGCTCATGGACATCAGCTCCGAGCTGGGCGTCGCGAGCGTGGACGGCGCCGCCGAGGCCTCGATCTCCGCGCTGAGCGCCCTGGTGGACAAGGTGGCCCCGAACTACAAGGCCTTCGGCCCGGTGCTCTCCGACATCGTGCGCGACCGCGTGCGCGGCATGTTCGGCGCGGCCGGACTCAAGGTGGCCGGCATCGAGAAGCGCGTGACCGACACCTGGCAGCTCGGCGCCGGCTGGGCCTCCAACGTGGTGGCCACGCTGGTGCTGGAGACCCGCGAGGGCGCCTCCGCCCGCGGCGGCGATCTGGCCGGCATCGGCAGCGAGCCCGCGTCCAACGCGGCCGCCGCCAACGCCATGATCGACGCGGCCGTGCAGAAGGTCGCCGCCAACCACGGCGTCTCCGTGGCCATGCCGTCCGCGGGCGGCGCGGCCGGCGGCGGCGTGGTCGACTCGGCCGCGCTGGACGCCTATGCCGCCCAGGTCACCGGTGCCGACGGCGTGCTCGCCTCCACCGCCCGCTTCGTGCTGAACCAGCTGGGCCTGAACGCACCCGCCGCCGTCGACGAATCCGACGACAACGCCGCGGTCGTGGCCGCCGTCGAGGCCGAGCTCGGCTCCGACTGGCCCAAGCAGGTCGAGCCGCGCTTCGACGCGAACAAGGCCATCCTGTTCGACGACCGCTGGGCCTCCGCCCGTGAGGACCTGGCCCGCGCGTTCTACAACGGCGACGACTCCGTGCTCGCCTCCAGCTTCAAGGGCCTGGGCAAGACCATCGCCGGCGAGGCCGCCTGGTTCGCCGCCAAGGCCAAGGAAGCCGGCAAGGACGCGTCCGCGTACGAGCGGATCGCGCAGGAGGCCATGGAATCCGTGGCCGATGACGCCGCCGCGTCCCGCTTTGCGGGCGACGTGGCCGTGGTGACCGGCGTGGCCCCGAACTCGATCGCCGCGCAGGTGGTCAACGGCCTGCTCGCCGGCGGTGCAACCGTCATCGCCACCTCGCACAGCTTCCGCGCCTCCGTCAAGGCGTGGGCCAAGCAGACCTACCGCGAGCACGCCACGGGCGAGGCCAAGCTGTGGCTCGTGCCCGCCAACCTGTCCAGCTACCGTGATGTGGACGCCTTGGTGGAATGGATCGGCAACGTCCAGAAGAAGACCACCGGCGCCACCACCACCATCCTCAAGCCGGCCTACCAGCCCGACCTGTTCTTCCCGTTCGCGGCCCCGCCGGTCCACGGATCGCTGGCCGATGCGGGCGAACTGTTCGAGTCCCAGGCCCGCCTGATGCTGTGGGGCGTGGAGCGCGCGATCGCCGGCCTGTCCGCCATCGGCGCGGACACCGACGTGGCGCATAAGCTGCACGTCATCCTGCCGGGCTCGCCGAACCGCGGCATCTTCGGCGGCGACGGCGCGTACGGCGAGGTCAAGAGCGCCTTTGACGCCATCGTCAACCGCGCCCGTGCCGAGAAGGTGTGGTCGAGCCATGTGACCTTCGCTCACCCGAAGATCGGCTGGGTGCGCGGCACCGGCCTGATGGGCGGCAACGACCCGCTGGTCGAGGTCGTCGAGCGCCATGGCCTGAAGACCTACTCCACCGCCGAGATTGCGGTCAAGCTGCTCGAACTGTCCGACAAGTCCGCCCGCGAGCAGGCCGTCAATGCCCCGCTCGACGTGGACCTGACCGGCGGCCTGGGCTCCGAGCCGATCGACATCAAGGCGTTGCGCGCCGAGGCGATGGCCGACGCCGCAGCCAAGGCCGAGGCCGAGACGCCGGCGGACGAGCCGGCCGAACCGGTCGCCACGATCAAGGCCCTGCCGACGCCGCATGTGCCGCGTCAGGCCGAGGTCGACCTGGACGATTGGCAGGGCGTGACCGCCCGCCCGGAGGACGAGATCGTCATCGTCTCGATCGGCGAGCTGGGCCCGTGGGGCTCCGGCCGCACCCGCTTCGAGGCCGAGCTGGGCATCCACTCGGACGGCACCGTGGACCTGTCCGCCGGCGCCGTGCTCGAGCTGGCCTGGAATATGGGCCTGCTGACCTGGCAGGATTCCCCGAAGCCGGGCTGGTACGACGCGGACGGCAACCTAGTGCCCGAGGAGGACATCGCCGAGCGCTACCACGACGAGGTCGTGGCCCGCTCCGGCATCCGTCCGTTCGACGAGGGCATGGGCAACGACTACAAGGACGGCGCCGACGAGGAGGAGGCCGAGGTGTTCCTCGACCACGACGTCGAGTTCTCGGTGCCGACCCGCGACATCGCCGAGGAGTACGTCAAGCTCGACGAGGCCCACACCTCGGTGCGCGCCGACGAGGAGTCCGGCGAGTGGATCGTGACCCGTCACGCCGGATCGATGATCCGCGTGCCGCGCCGCGCCACGATGACCCGCACCGTCGGCGGCCAGTTCCCGAAGGGCTTCGACCCGCTCAAGTGGGGCATCCCGGCCTCGATGGTCGGCGCGGTCGACCCGATCGCGCAGTGGAACATCGTCACCACCGTGGACGCCTACCTGAACGCCGGCTTCACCCCGGCCGAGATCCTGCAGGCCGTGCACCCCTCCAAGGTGGCGAGTACGCAGGGCACCGGCTTCGGCGGCATGCAGTCGATGCGCAAGCTGTACCTCGACCGGTTCCTCAACCACGAGATCCCGACCGACATCCTGCAGGAGGCGCTGCCGAACGTGGTCGCCGCGCATGTGATGCAGTCCTACATCGGCGGCTACGGCAACATGATCCAGCCGGTCTCCGCCTGCGCCACCGCCGCGGTGTCGCTGGAGGAGGGCTTCGACAAGATCGCCCTGGGCAAGGCCGACTTCGTGGTCACCGGCGCGATCGACGACATCGGCGTGGAATCCGTGATCGGCTTCGGCAACATGAACGCCACCGCGAACTCGCAGGAGATGTACGCCAAGGGCATCGACGCGCGCTTCTTCTCGCGCGCCAACGATCGCCGTCGTGGCGGTTTCCTCGAGTCCCAGGGCGGCGGCACGATCCTGCTGACCCGCGGCGACATCGCCCTGAAGCTCGGTCTGCCGGTCGCCGGCGTGGTGGGCTACATCCACTCCTTCGCCGACGGCGCGCACACCTCCATCCCGGCCCCGGGCCTCGGTGCCCTGGCCGCGGGCCTCGGCGGGCGCGACTCCAAGCTGGCCAAGGACCTGGCCGCGCTCGGCGTGACCGCGGACGACATCGCCGTGGTCTCCAAGCACGACACCTCCACCAACGCGAACGACCCGAACGAGTCCGAGCTGCACAACACGCTGGCCCACGCCATCGGCCGTGCGGACGGCAACCCGCTGTTCGTCATCAGCCAGAAGACCGTGACCGGCCACGCGAAGGGCGGCGCCTGCATCTTCCAGGTCAACGGCCTGACGCAGCTGTTCAAGTCCGGCGTGATCCCGGCGAACGCGGCGCTCGACTGCGTGGACCCGAAGCTGGAACGCGACGACCACATGGTGTGGCTGACCAAGCCGCTGCATGTCGGCAAGGTCAAGGCCGGCCTGGTGACCTCGCTGGGCTTCGGTCACGTCTCGGGCTTCGGCGCGATCGTCAACCCGGGTGCCTTCGAGGCCGCCGTCGCCCATACGGCCGGCATCGAGGCGCTGGAGGAGTGGCGTCGCCGCGCCAACGAGCGTCTGGCCGCCGGCCAGCGCCGCCTCGAGGAGGGCATGATGGGGCATGAGGCGCTCTACGAGCCGATCGACAACCGTCGCTTCCACGAGACCGGCCGCGGCTATGACGCGCACGAGGTCGAGAAGGCCATGCTGCTCGACCCGAACGCCCGACTGGGCGAGTCCGGCTACTACGAGGTCTGACCGGACCGCTGAACGGTCCGTCGGCGCACCCGACCGGACCGTGAGCGCATGACGATGTCCCCGCCACCTTCACGATGGCGGGGACATCGTCGTCTTCGGGGAGGCCTGGTGCGGGGCGTGGCGCGGCACTGTGCGTCGAACCGGTTTGATATTGTGATGCCTGGCGATACACCCCGATGGACGAAGGAGTTTCATAATGGTTTCCGCCGCAATCGACAATACGTTCGGCAGCCGTCTGGCCCGGCATCACGACGAATTGGACCAGCTGTTCATGAGCCTGTACGACGACCGTGCCGCGCTCGAGGACCTTGAACAGGCCATGGCCGCCGCCTACGAGGCCCGCCCCGACGACCTGAAGAAGCTCGACAAGCAGCGCGAGGCCGACCCCGACTGGTACAAGCGCGGCACGATGTTCGGCATGACCATGTACACCGACCTGTTCGCCGGCAGCCTGCGCAAGCTCGCCAACCGCATCCCCTACCTGGAGGAGCAGCATCTGACCTACCTGCACCTGATGCCGCTGCTCAAGATGCCGCACCCGCAGAACGACGGCGGCTACGCGGTCGAGGACTTCAACACCGTGGACCCATCTCTTGGCACCAACGCCGACCTGGCCTCCCTGACCAAGAAACTGCGCAAGGCCGGCATCAGCCTGTGCCTCGACTTCGTGATGAACCATACCGCCTCCACCCATGAATGGGCCATGAAGGCCAAGGCCGGAGACCCCGAATACCAGGACTACTACTTCTGCTACGACGACCGCACCATCCCCGACGAGTACGAGAGGACCACCCCGCAGGTCTTCCCGAACACCGCGCCCGGCAACTTCAGCTGGTGCGACGAGATGCACAAGTGGGTGCTGACCTCCTTCTACCCGTTCCAGTGGGACCTCAACTACCGCAACCCCAAGGTGCTGGTGGCCATGCTGACCAGCGCGCTGAACCTGGCGAACCTGGGCGTGGAGGTGCTGCGCATCGACGCCGTGCCCTACATCTGGAAGCAGTTGGGCACCACCAGCCGCAACCTGCCGCAGGTGCACACCATCGTCCGCATGCTGCGCATCGCCCTCGAATGCGTCTGCCCGGCCGTGGTCCTCAAAGGCGAGGTGGTGATGGCCCCCAAGGAGCTCGCCGCCTATTTCGGCACCCCGGAGCAACCCGAATGCCACATGCTGTACAACGTCTCCACGATGGTCAACCTGTGGAGCGCGCTCGCCAACGGCGACACCCGTCTGCTCAAGGCGCAGATCGACGCGCTGGACGCCCTGCCTGAGAACTGCTGGTTCGTCAACTACCTGCGCTGCCATGACGACATCGGCTGGGGTCTGGACGAGCCGCAGGAGTGGAGGCTCGGTATCGACCCGTTCCGCCACAAGGAGTTCCTGTACCACTTCTACGAGGGTTCGGTCCCCGGCAGCTGGTCGATGGGCGAGCTGTACAACTACGACGCGGCCAGCGGCGACGCCCGCAGCTGCGGCACCACCGCCAGCCTGTGCGGCATCGAGAAGGCGCTGTACACGCATGACAAGCCCTCGCTGGAGCGCGGCATCGACCGCGACTTGCTCATGCACAAGGCCATGGCCTTCCTCCGTGGCTTCCCGATGCTCAACTGCGGCGACGAGATCGCCCAGCTCAACGGGTGGAACTACAAGGAGGACCCGGACCGCGTGGAGGACAGCCGCAACCTGCACCGCAGCAAGTTCAACTGGCGCGCCGCCGAGAAGCGCAACGAGCCGGGGACGCTGCAGAACCGCCTGTGGGAGGGCATGGCCGAACTGCGCCAGATGCGCGACGACCCGTGCTTCGCGCCGGACGCATGGGTGACGACTTGGGACACGCACAACCAGTCGGTGCTGGCCATCGTGCGCAAGGTGGATGACGCGGTGCTGCTGGGCCTGTTCAACTTCTCGCAGGCCGACCAGACCGCCTACCTTGACAGCATCGAGGGCGTGGCCCTGCCCGGCAGCGAAACCCTCAAGCCGTACGAGGCCAGGATCATCCACTGCTGAGCCCCCGGGACGTCTATCTGGCCCATTTGACGCAATAACACGGATCCTATGCGGCAGATGGACGGCATGCGGTAGCGTGGCGGTATGGATACTGAACGGATCGCCGATGCCTTGCCCTCGCATGCCGCAGTGGCGGGGCTGGGATACGACGTGGTGGACGTGGACGCGTTCGCCGCACAGTTGGCCGAGCCCGGCTCCCGGATGAGACTGTTGTTCTCCGCGCGCGAGCGACGGCAGTGCGCCATGCGTGCGCAGACGAAGAATGACGGCGAGGCCGTGCACTACGCGGCCCGCTGGGCGGGGAAGGAAGCGGTGCTCAAGGCTTGGTGCGATGCGCTGGGTGGTCGTCCGGCGCCGTATACGCTGGACGACTACCCGTGGTCCCGTATCGAGATCCTCAATGATGCGTTGGGCTGCCCGCGCATCGTTCTCTCGCCTGATGTGCATGAACGGCTGGTCGCCTCGTTGGGGGAGCGCGATGTGACGTGGCACGTCTCCCTGAGCCACGACGGGCCGATCGCCGCAGCCGTCGTCATACTTGCCAAAGACGCATAGTCATGTATAATGGCTCACGTTGTCTCGAAAGAGGCGGCACGCGGACGTAGCTCAATGGTAGAGCCTCAGTCTTCCAAACTGATTACGCGGGTTCGATTCCCGTCGTCCGCTCCACTCGAAAGGCCGCGAAACCCAAGGATTCCCAAGGGTTCGCGGCCTTTCCGTTTCCACGCGCGGCATCGTCACGCGTGCAAGATTTCCGCCAATGTACGCCAGTTTCCGCCAAAAATGATTGACCTAATGATTGACCTCGACCGCACACGAAACAGGAAGAGGCATGAGGCCCATGACAAGCGAAAACGGCAGGAAAAAGACCCGTCGACCCAACGGCACCGGCAGCGAATGGAAGGACGCCAAAGGCGTCTGGCACGCCCGCAAACAGACCGACCCCGACCCGCGCACCGGCCGACGCCGCTGGATCGAGGCCCAGGCGCCCACCAAGACCGCCGCCAGGCAGAAGCTCGAAGCCAAGATCGACCAACGCCGACGCCAGGGCACATTGCCCTTGACCGACGTGCCCACCGTCGACCTTTACCTCGACCGATGGCTCCATCAGACCGCCAACCGGGTCAAACCGCGCGTGCTCGACACCTACCGCAGCGAATGCAACGCCATCCGCAGCGTCATCGGCGGCATGAGACTCGACCGCATCACCCCCGAGACCATCGAAGCCATGTGCGACGAACTCGCCACGACCAGATCAGGCAAGACCGTCCACAACATCTACATCCGCACCAAACAGATCCTCACCCACGCCGTCCGAGACAAACTCATCCCCATCAACCCAGCGCTCGCCGCCATACCTCCACGATACGAGCCCGCCGACACCATCATCCTCCAACCCGGCCAGCCCGCAGCCGCCATCCACGCAGCGCACGACCCCAAGCCACGCAAACGGGACACGCTCCACGACGATCAGGACGATCACGACATGTGGGCCCTGATGTTCGACCTCGCCTTCGCCACCGGCATGCGCCAGGCCGAACGCTTCGCCATCACCCCAAGCGAACTCGTCACCCGCGACGGCATCCACGGCATCGAGGTCCGCTGGCAGCTCCAACAGCTCAAACCCGACGTCACCATACCCGGATGGCTCCAAGCCCGCCACATCACCGGCAACTTCTGGCTCATCCCACCCAAAACCAGACAAGGCATCCGATTCATCCCCTCGACACCCGAACATGGCTCAGACTCCTCGAACTCGCCAACAAACACCAATGCGCACCCGACGACCTCATCTTCACCCGCCACGGCCAACCACTCACCGGCAACGTCGAACGACGCCGCTGGCAACGCGCACTCCAGGACGCCGGACTCCCACCAGTCACCATGCGAGCCGCACGCCACTTCTTCAGCACCCACCTCGCCCAAACCGGCGCACCCGAAGACGCCCGCAAAGCCATCATGGGCCACGCCAAAATCGCCACCACCGCCCGCTACACCCACTGGACACCCGAAACCCTCGCCGCGCTCGCCGACGAGGCCAGGGAGGCGATCGGCGTCGGCAATGAAATGAGTAACAAACGACCGCGGAAGGCGCCAATGCTCATGAAAGAATGCCGGTTCGTCATCGCGATGTAGTTGTCCACGTGATTGCATGCGCTCGCGCGTGTTCTGACACGCCGAAAGGAGGTTGATTTTTTATGGTGTGAAGCAATGTTGTAAAATGTTGCATTTGCGATTGCTTCAATATTGTGATATTTTTATTACACAGGCTATATGCGCTGTATACGAGGGTGTCCGAACTAGCGTTTAAGCGTCGTGTTCCGGCGTCGGCCCCTCGGAGAAAAGGCCGTCTTCGGACGGCCTTTTCTGCATCGGCAAGGAGCGAGATGAACATATTCGTGTATGCTGACGAATCCGGGGTATTCGACCGGGTGCACAACGACGTATTCGTATTCGGCGGTCTCATATTCCTTGACCGGGAAGAACGCGACCTTGCCCGTCGTCGCTACCAGTTCGCGGAAAGAACGCTGCGTGATTCCGGAGCCGCCGAAGGTCACGACGAGATGAAGGCGATTTATCTGACCAATAAACAAAAAAGCTCTATGTACAGATCCATGAATCCGTACCACAGGTTCGGCGTTGTCGTGCTTCAAAAGCAGGTGAACGAAAGAATCTTCGACAACAAGAAATCCAAGCAGCGCTTCCTGGATTACGTCTTCAAACGCGGTATAAAGAAAGCCCTGGAGAGGATGATCGCGACAGGCGATTTGCATGTCGATGACGTAGAAAACATCTATGTCGTCATGGATGAGCACACCACGGCCACTGATGGGCGATACGAACTACGCGAATCATTGGAAAACGAATTTAAAAACGGAACGTTCAACAGCACATGGAATAAATTCTTTCCACCTCTGTTCCCCGGTATGGGTGCCGTGGAATTCCAGCTTCGCGATTCAAACCAGGAAGCACTGATCAGAGCCGCCGATATAACCGCCAATCGACTCTATTACGCGGCCAGAAGCGGACGATATAATCTTGTTCGGAAATCGCTTCCATTTCTGACACTGCCTTAACCGCATGAACGATACCGCCCCGGCGCTTGCAGGAGAAGCTGGGGCGGCTTTGCGCTATGGGACTGTACCGCCCGTTTCCTGGTATCAGTATCGGACCGACGGGTCTTGCGACCTGTCTGTCGATTCCATGTGGCGCGAGAGTGAACCGTTGTCGTGCGTGTAAGTATGATTGAAGGGGAATCGGTGCCGCAAGGGAACGTGATCACCACTGTAATGTTTCCATCCTTCGCCGGGGACGGTGCGTTGCGGCAGCGGGTGATTCGTAGTCGTTTTACGACCAACGCGCGTGTCCTCCTGCACTTGCAGATGTTTCATTTGATGTTAAAATATTCCTTAGAAGTTTTTCAGGTGACAATCGCAAGGAGGAAGTACGTGTCCGATATTGCTCAATTGGACGAGAAAACTGCAGTCCTTGAAGATTTCAAACCGGTGGCCGAGATGCTGCCCGAATTCGTCATGGACTGCGCGACGAGCGCGAAGAATGACCTGCGCAAGTTGAAGGGGCTGGACGACAGGCAACGGGCACGCAATGTAGCCTATGTGGCGAACATGTACATGGCCAAAGCCTGGGCGGATTGGCGGCCGGTGAAGGGCTGGAATGTGGACAAATCTGGTTATTTTCACCTTTACAGCGTGAGCACTTTCTTGCAAGCGCGTCTTCATGCGGTTGATCCCGTCACGCGGGGGATGCCTAGGGCGAACCATACCCTCGCGGATAAGGCGCGATATGCGCAGTCTGCGGGAAGACGCCGAGGCGAGATGTCTCCAAACTTCCTCGGCTACCCTGATCTGAGCGACGTGGCCCTCACTATCGCATGTGACTACCTTTTCCCCGAAGCGTGTTTCCTCCGCGTGTATAAGCCTATGACCAGAGGCAGGTATGGTGTGAGCGGGCGCGTCGCATATTCATTCCCGATTCTTAACGACGGGCGTGGTGATAACGTGCGTGGATGGACCACCGGGTTCGATCCGACGCCGGATGCCGGCGTTGACATCCTCAGCGGCCTTATGATCGAGGAAAAGACGAACATTTCATGAACTGAAGCACTGAAAGGATCCGGCAATGCAAGAGTACAACCCCGAGCGGGTGGTACTGCTTCGGCAAGTCGAGCGCCTGACGCAGAAAACGCTCTCCGAGAAGACAGGCGTATCCCAGGGTACCCTGAGTAAGATAGAAAACCGGCAGGTCGAGCTCGCCGCGTCAGTTGTCTCGAAAATCGCCGCTGCATTCGATTACCCCGTCACTTTTTTCGAAGAGGCAACGGGTGCCGTGGCCGTCACGTCGCTGACTTACCGCCACACGTCAAGCACATCCGTTGGCGAACTGAACGCAATAGCCGCCGAATACTCGATGCTGTGCGGAGTCGTGGACCGCGTGAGCTCTAGCCTTGGTCTCCGCTCTAAGACGACATGGATTGACACCATGGCGCTCCGAGACGACCCGGCTGACGGCGGTGTGATTGAAAGACTGGCTGAAAAGACGAGAAACAGCCTCGGCCTTCCCTCCAGCGGGAACATTGGGAACCTGACTAGGGCGCTCGAACGAGTCGGCATAGTCGTTGCCCCGCTTCACAGCCTGACCGCGAAACAAAAAGCTAACCTCAACAGCGACGGTGTCACCATGCCTGAAAGGGACATGAAGCTCATGCCGGTGATCGGATACAGCATACGAAACAATACCGGCGACAGGCTCAGGTTCACCATAGCCCATGAACTTGGGCACCTGCTGCTGCACAAATACCGCAAGCCGGCCAACTACCGGGACATGGAACGTGAAGCGCACCGATACGCAGGGGCTCTGCTGATGCCACAGGCTGACGCCAGAATCCTCCTAGGCGACCATTTTATGCTTTCCGACCTCGCGCGGCTCAAAGCCTCGTGGGGAATGTCCATCGCATCAATGGTCAGCAGAGCCAGCAACCTTGGCCTCATCGACGCCAATCGAACCCGATCCCTCCAAATACAAATCAATTCAAGAGGCTGGAGAAAGCGGGAACCGGTGCACGTCGGAGATGAACACCCCGTCCTCATGAAGCAAATCATGACTGCAAAATACGCAGGGGGAAACCCCGCCCGTGGCATCGACAGCCTCACAGCAGAAAAAGAACTCAAGGTCCCATTCCGTTACCTCGACCAATGGTCGGACGGCCTCAAGGAATATGGTGCCGAATTCGGATTCTCGTCCAAACGATTCGAGTCGGAAACTGCACGCATGGCATAATCGTCAACACGTAAAACCGTCTTGGCGCTCGCAGAAGAGGTCGGGATGGCGCCTCATAGGGTGCGGCGGAACGTCGTGACGCGACCGCCTCTTGTTCAGGCGGCCGACGGCTCGATGACGATTCGGCCGCCGAGGGCTTTGACGACCTTGGCGATGGTGCGGAACGACGGATTGCCGTCGCGGTCGAGGCTCTTGTACAGGCTCTCCCGGCCGACGCCGGCCTCCTTGGCGATTTGGCCCATGCCGCGGGCTTTGGCCACGTCCCCGATGGCGGCCTGGAGCAGAGCGGGGTCGTCGAGTTCGGCCGCGGCGTTGATGTAGGCGATGGCGTCCTGCTCGTCCTCGAGGTATTCGCTGGCGTCCCAGATGCTTGTCGTCACCATTGCTTGTCCTCCTTGAGTTCGGCCAGCATGCGCCTGGCCCTGTCGATGTCCTTGGGTTGCGTGCGTTTGTCGCCGCCCGCGAGCAGCAGCATGACCACGTCTCCCTTCTGCGCGAAGTAGACGCGGTAGCCGGGGCCGAAATGGAACCGCAGCTCGCTGACCCCGTCCCCGACGGTGTTGATGTCGCCCACGGGTCTGCCGGCCGTTTGACACAGACGAATCCGCGCGTTGATCCGCGCCTTGGCTTGCCGGTCCCGTAGATTGCGGAACCATGCGTCGTATTCGTCGGTCTTGCGTATCTCCATGACCACTATTGTATCCTATGGGATACATTAAGGCAAGTCGGGAGACTCCTGACGGAAACACCGGCGCTCGCTGGCGAGACATAGGGGGCGCGTACTTGGTTATCTTGCTTGGCGGCCGACGTTCGATGATGATGCGCCTGCCGATGTGTCGCGGTAAGGTGGAGGGCGACGACCACAAGCCGATGAGACATCGAGGACTGGATATGGGCGAGGATCGCAGTATGCGCGACGACACGGGACATGCCGACGGCAATCGCGGGCGGGACATCGACCCGGCGGCCAACGGCGTATCCAAGCATCCCGTCGCGTCCATCCCCACAACCGACCTGTCCTTCGCGGATATCGAGCGCAGCCGGTCCCATCCGGTGCGTTGGGCGTGCTACATCATTGCCGTGCTGGCCGCCATCATCGCCCCGTACTGGCTGGGGCGCATGATCGCGGTCGAGCATACCGCGTGGCTGGTCAGCCATCTGAGCGCCTTCGAGCCGCGTGGCGTGGCGCTGGTGTCCTGGGCGGTCACGGTGCTGGCGTTGGCCGGATTGGGCATGATCATCGTGGAGTCGCATAACTGGCTCGGGCGGATCATCTTCTTCCTGGGGCTGGTGGCCGAACAGTTCATTGCGGGGTTGTGCCTGCTGCGGTTCGATTTCTGGTATGCCACCTATGTGGTGTATGGCGATGACGCGGCCGTGCCGAACGCCGCGAACCTGGGCATCATTGCGGCCGGCGTGGCGGTGGCCGTGTACGCTGTGCTGTTCGTGGGGCTGTTGGTGATGATCCGCAAGGATTCGCCGTTGAACGTGCTGACGCGCAGCTGGGCCTCGTTCATCCTGTTCTTCGCGATCGAGGCGATCGCGTTGCTGGTGGTGCTGTTCGGCGGTCTGCTGACGGCGGTGTGAGTTGGTCGCACCCTCCTGTATACTGTTCATTTGGCGTGTTTCGCCCGCGGATTGAGAGCGCCGCGACATCGGGTCGCAGGCACCGCGCAACGGGATATATAAGGAGGATGCCGTGGCACTTACGGCTGAACAGAAGCAGCAGATCATCACCGAGTACGCGACGCACGAGGGTGACACGGGCTCCCCGGAGGTCCAGGTCGCGCTGCTGAGCAAGCGCATCGCCGACCTGACCGAGCACCTGAAGCAGCACAAGCATGATCACCACTCCCGTCGTGGTCTGCTGCTGATGGTCGGTGACCGTCGCCGTCTGCTCGATTACCTGAAGCGTGTGGACATCAACCGTTACCGCTCGCTGATCGAGCGGCTGGGTCTGCGCCGATAATTGAATTCTTCCGCCCGGGCACGTGTGCTCGGGCGTTTTGCATGTCGGCTTTCTGACGAGGGATGAACGGCAACTGAGGCCCGGAACGGGCATGGATGATGAGGAAATCTGACACGAGGAACGCGCGGCCAGGTATGCCGCGCACGGCATGCACATGTGAAGGCAAGAACCAAGAAGCAAGTAGGAATTAGAACACAAAGGAGAAACCCTTGGAGGGTCCCGAAATCAAGGCCGTTGAGGCCGTAATCGACAATGGTTCGTTTGGCAAGCGCACGCTGCGCTTCGAGACCGGCCGCCTCGCCCAGCAGGCCGACGGCGCCGTGGCCGCGTATCTGGATGATGATTCGATGGTGCTGTCCACCACCACCGCCGGTTCCAGCCCGAAGGAGAACTACGACTTCTTCCCGCTGACCGTGGACGTTGAAGAGAAGATGTATGCCGCCGGCAAGATTCCGGGCTCGTTCTTCCGCCGTGAAGGTCGCCCGAGCTCCGAGGCGATCCTGGCCTGCCGTATCATCGACCGCCCGCTGCGCCCGCTGTTCCCGCACACGCTGCGCAACGAGGTGCAGGTTGTGGAGACGATCCTGGCCGTCAACCCGGATGACGCGTACGACGTCATCGCGCTGAACGCCGCCTCCGCCTCCACGATGATCTCCGGTCTGCCGTTCGAGGGCCCGGTCTCCGGCGTCCGTCTGGCGCTGATCGATGGCCAGTGGGTTGCGTTCCCGCGTTGGAGCGAGCGTGAGCGCGCCGTGTTCGAGATCGTGGTCGCCGGCCGCGTGGCGGACAATGGCGACGTCGCGATCGCGATGATCGAGGCCGGCGCCGGCAAGAACGCGTGGACCCTGATCTACGACGAGGGCCAGATCAAGCCGGACGAGGAGGTTGTGGCCGGTGGCCTGGAGGCCGCCAAGCCGTTCATCAAGGTCATCTGCGAGGCTCAGGCCGAGCTCAAGCGCATCGCCGCCAAGCAGACCAAGGAGTTCCAGCTCTTCCCGGAGTACACCGACGAGCTGTACGCCCGCATCGACCAGATCGCTCACGCCGATCTGGACGAGGCGCTGTCCATTGCGGAGAAGCTGCCGCGTCAGGACCGCATCGCCGAGATCAAGCAGCACGTCAAGGATGTGCTGGCGAACGAGTTCACCGACATGGACGAGGCCGAGAAGGAGAAGGAGCTCGGCAACGCGTTCAAGGAGCTGCAGCGCCAGATCGTGCGCCGCCGCATCCTGACCCAGGACTACCGCATCGACGGCCGCGGCCTGCGTGACATCCGCACGCTGTCCGCCGAGGTCGACATCGTCCCGCGCGTGCACGGCTCCGCCCTGTTCCAGCGCGGTGAGACCCAGATTCTGGGCGTCACCACGCTGAACATGCTCAAGATGGAGCAGCAGCTCGATTCGCTGTCCGGCCCGCAGTCCAAGCGTTACATGCACAACTACGAGATGCCGCCGTACTCCACCGGCGAAACCGGCCGCGTCGGTTCCCCGAAGCGTCGTGAGATCGGCCATGGCGCCCTTGCCGAGAAGGCGATCGTGCCGGTGCTGCCGAGCCGCGAGGAGTTCCCGTACGCCATCCGTCAGGTCTCCGAGGCCATCGGCTCCAACGGTTCGACCTCGATGGGCTCCGTGTGCGCCTCGACCCTGAGCCTGCTCGCCGCCGGTGTGCCGCTGAAGGCCCCGGTCGCCGGCATCGCGATGGGCCTGGTCTCCGGCGACGTGGACGGCCAGCACATCTTCAAGACCCTGACCGACATCCTGGGCGCCGAGGACGCGTTCGGCGACATGGACTTCAAGGTGGCCGGCACCTCCGAGTTCATCACCGCCCTGCAGCTGGACACCAAGCTCGACGGCATCCCCGCCGACATCCTGGCCGCCGCCCTGCAGCAGGCCAAGGAGGCCCGCACCACCATCCTCGAGGTCATCAACGAGTGCATCGACGGCCCGGCCGAGATGAGCCCGTACGCGCCGCGCATCATCACCACCACCGTTCCGGTGGACAAGATCGGCGAGGTCATCGGCCCGAAGGGCAAGATGATCAACCAGATCCAGGAGGACACCGGCGCCGAGATCTCCATCGAGGACGACGGCACCGTCTACATCGCCTCCGAGGGTGGCGAGGCCGCCGAGAAGGCCAAGCAGATCATCGACCAGATCGCCAACCCGCATGTGCCGGAAGCCGGCGAGACCTACAACGGCAAGGTCGTCAAGACCACCAGCTTCGGCGCGTTCGTGAACCTGACGCCGGGCACCGACGGCCTGCTGCACATCTCGCAGATCCGCAACCTGGCCAACGGCGAGCGCATCGACGCCGTCGAGGACGTGCTCAAGGAAGGCGACACCGTTGAGGTGATCGTGCAGGGCGTCGACGACCGCGGCAAGATCAGCCTGGCCATTCCGGGCTTCGAGGATCAGGAGTCCTCGGCTCCGCGCCGTGAGCGTGGCGATCGCGAGGATCGCCGTGGTGGCCGTGGCCGCCGCGACGACCGTCGTTCCGAGCGTGAGGACCGCGGCTACCGTTCGCGCCATGACTACGACGATGACCGCGATTATGACGATCGTCCGCGTCGCCGCCGCGATCGCGACGACCGCTACGATGACCGCGACTATGACGATCGTCCGCGTCGCCGCCGCGAATCCCGCGATTACGATCGCGACGATCGCCGCGATGACCGTCGTTCCGAGCGTGACGACCGCGGCTACCGTTCCCGCCGTGACGACCGCAACCCGCGGTACGCCGCCGACGAGAACTACGACGAGTACCGTTCCGAGCGCGAGGAGCGTTCCGAGCGTCCGCGTCGTCGCGTCCGCCGCGACTTCGACCTGTTCGAGGACTGATGCGGTCGATGATCGGTCGGCGGATCGGACCGCTGACCTGACCCTATGACGTCGGGAGCCCGCTGACCATGAGTCGGCGGGCTCCCTTGCGTATGCGGGTGTTCGATGGGGAACGCCGCCGCTGGTGTGCGGATTTTGTATGCTCTCGGCGTGTTTTCTGCAGAAAACTGCAGATGAGCTTGACTCATGCCGAATGATTGCCGAATCTATAACAAGCTTGGGTAAGGGAAGGCTTGTTGATTGGACGGTCCGCGAGGGGAGGCGCGGGCCGGCGTCGAGATTTCACTGCTTCAGTGACCGGACGGCTTGTGCGGTAACGCCTCGGACGGCTATGCCGCATATGTTATAGGACATGCAGCGCATGGCATTGCTCGATGACCTCATGCCATTCCTTGACACCGAATTTGCGTTTGATGTTGCGTCGGTGCGAGAAGACCGTGGCGATGGATATGCCCAGTTCGTCGGCGATCTGCCGCGATGTGCGATGCCCCATACTGAGTGTGATGATGCGCTGCTCGGCCGAGGTCAGGTGGATGGCGGCGCTATGGGTGGTTTCCGTGGATTCCGATACGTCCGGGAATGTGCTGTCCTCCGGATAGTGCCTTCCCTCGGCGACTGCGGCAATGGCATCGATCAGCGTGGAACGGAGCGTGCTTTTGTCGAGCAGCGCCTGCGCCCCGGCGTCGGCCAGGGCCTGTTCGTAGACCTCCGGTGTGTATGAGGTGATGCCGATGATTCCAGTATCCGGCGAGATCTTGCGGATTTCCGCGGCGACCTGCGCTCCGGTCAGACCGTTGAGCGCCATATCGACGATGAGGATATCGGTGTGTTGTCCGAATCGACATTCCTGCACTGCCTGCGCGGGTTTGGTATAGGCCCAGATATCGGCGATGTTGTTCTCCGATCCTGTGGACTGTTTCAGCATGGCCACGATATATTCCAACGCGCAGGAATCATTGTCCAACACGCCGATGCGTAAACGGCGCGTTCTGCCGGTTGTCGATGATTCGCTCATCGTGTTCCCCTTCCGTTGACTCCGATTGTAATGCACACTGAAGGACGGCGTTGCACGAGTTCGGTATCATCTGCAGCTCGAGGGGGCCATCCCTACCTGTTGAGAGAATGATGGTATCGGCTCGTCGAAAGGAATGCCATGATCGTCGGTATCGTCATCGCAGTCATCGTTGTCCTGCTCGTCCTGTGGGCGGTGGGCTCCTACAACTCCCTCGTGACGCTGCGCAACCGGGTGGCGAACGGCTGGGCGCAGATCGATGTGCAGCTCAAACAGCGCGCGGATCTGGTCCCGAACCTGGTGGAGACCGTCAAGGGGTACGCGGCGCATGAATCCGAGGTGTTCACCCAGGTCACCGAGGCCCGCGCCGGCGCGGTGGCCGCGGCCGCCGACCCCAAGGCCGGCGCGGCCGAACGCGCGGCCGCCGAGAACAAGCTCAGCCGTGCCCTGGTGAACCTGCAGGCCACCGCCGAGGCCTACCCGCAGCTGCAGGCGAACCAGAACTTCATGGATCTGCAGAACCAGCTGAGCCAGCTGGAGCAGAAGATCGCCTACGCACGCCAGTTCTACAACGACGTGGTGCTCAAGTTCAACACCGCCATCGAAACGGTGCCGTCCAACATCATCGCCGGACTGTTCCATTTCACCCAGGCCCAGTACTTCGAGGCGGACGAGCAGTCGCGCCAGGTGCCTCAGGTCAGCTTCTCCAAGTGAATAGCCGGAGCCGGCGGCGTCGCACCGGCTGAAAGGGGATGACAATGTCCGGGAAGCACGCATTCGGTGCCGCCGCGGCCGCGGCGGTGATCACGGCGATTGCGGCCCTGCTCGCCACGTTCATCATCGTGTTCGGTGATGACGATGCCGCCATGAGCTACCGTTCGCTCGATTACGAGGTCACGGTGCAGTCCGACGGCGATCTGGAGATCACCCAGCACGTGGATCTGCGGCTCAATGAGCGTGAGGACGATGACGACAACACGGTGCCGTGGAAGCAGCTGTACCAGCAGTACCGTCTCAACCCCGACAACCTGACCGCCATCACCGGCGTCAGCGTCACCGACGCCTCCACCGGCGAAACCTATGCGCAGACCGACCCGCGCACTCCGTCCGGCATCGGCGACGACGAGTGGAACACATCGTACGCGCGGCACTGGTACATCGCCGACGTCACCGGCGGCGCGGACGACCCGCAGCCCTATGCGCCGGGCGACGACATCGGCGAGGAACGCGTGGTGGAGATCGGCTGGAACATCCCCGTCACCGTGGAAGCCGACAGCATGCGTTTCGACATCACGATGACGTTCGAGGGTGTGACGACCGCGTACGACGACGTCGCCACGTTCCAGTGGGAGCCGTTCGGGCCGTCCAACCAGATGCCGATCGGCACCGTGACCGGCACGGTCCGGTTGCCCGACGGCGGCGACGGGAGCCTGACACGCGCCTGGCTGCACTTCTCCGGCACGTCGGAAACCTCGCGCAGCAACAACGTGCTGCAGTTCACCGCATACGACGTGCGCGCCGGCCAGCATCTCGACCTGGTCGCCATGGTCGACGTGAACGCCACCGACGGTGTCGTCCGCACCGCATCGGGACGGGCTGCGGACCGCATCATCGACGACGAGAGCCGGCAGGAGCGCCAATGGCATGAGTCGCAGCAGGCCGCAGCCATCCGTCGGGTGGTGATCTGGGCGGTGCTGGCCGTGGTCGGCGTCGCGCTGATCGTCTGGGGCGTGATCGCCTCGATCCGCAGCAACCGTGAGTCCGACTACCGTGGCGGCATCGAATACTGGCGGGATCCGCCCGAGATCAGCCCCGCTTCGGCGGCGCGGCTGCTGTCGATCGTGCAGCCCGATGCCGCAGGGGATCTGCAGACCCGGCAGATGTCCTCCAGCGTGCTGTCATTGGCGGACAAACACGTGATCGGCGTGCGTCCGGGCCCCGCCGACCTGTACGATGGCAGCGCCGCTGGCGACCGGTCGGCCGCGATATCCGCCGCGCAACGGTTCCCCGCGTTCTCGCAGACGGGCGGGAAACTCGACGACACCGCCACCATCACGCTCGATCCGGCGGTCGCATCCGGCGGAGTTCCGGCGGCGGATCTCAGCCAGTCCGAGGAGGCGGCGCTGAGCATGCTGCAGGCCGCATCCAAACGTTGCGGGTCCGCGACGTTCGATTTGGAACGGATGAACGCGGCGTTCGAGGACGATGAGGACGGCTACGAGCTGCAGGAGGCGTTCGACACGGCCTGCGCCAACGAGTTCGCGCTGCTGGGCGCCACGCGCGCCGTGGGCGGACAGGCGCTGACGGCGGGCATCCTCGGCGTTGCCGTGGCGTTGGCCACGTTCCTGTTCAGCGGCGCCGAACAGCAATTGGCCGTGGCTCTGGTGCTGGGATGCCCGCTGCTGTTCGGGTCGGCGTTCGTGCTGTGCAGCATGCGCCGCACCGGGCTGACCGAGGAGGGCCGACGGTTGGCCGGACAGGTGGTCGGTCTGAAACGGTATCTGGAGGATTTCAGCGACTTCTCCGACCGCGGTGTGGCCGATCTGACCCTGTGGGACCGTTATCTGGTCTATGCGGCCGCCTTCGGCATCAGCGACACGGTGCTGAAGCAGCTGGCCGAGGCCTATCCGGAACTCTGCGACCCGAGTTGGCTGGACTCGTACGCCACGGGGCATGTGGTGTACTGGGCCTATCGGCCCTACTGGTATGCGCACACATGGAGTGCGGGAGCCGTGGCCCCTGTGGCCGACATCGCCTCGTTCAGCGCCAATGTGGGGAACATCGGCGCCCATCTCGACGCCGGGTTCGCCGATATCGCGAGCACGTTCCAGGCCGCCGCGCCGGGGTCGTCCGGCGTCTCCGGCGGCTCGTTCTCCGGCGGTGGCTTCGGCGGGTCCGCCGGCGGTTCCGGCGGCGGCTCGTTCGGGGGCCGATGACCGCGGATTCCACGCCGGCAAGGGTAATCTGGACGAGGACGATCATCTTACGACGAAGGAGCAATCATTATGGTGATGCATCGCAATCTGGGGCCGTTCGACACCACGGCCATCGGTCTGGGCGAGATGCCCCTGACCATCGAGAACAACCTCGGCTGGGCCAAGGGCATCGAGACCATCCACGCCGCGCTGGACGCCGGCTGCCGTCATATCGACACCGCCTGGTCCTACTACTGCTCGGGCGGCGAGGAGCAGACCGGCGAGAAGCTCGTGCGCGAGGCGATGGACAGCTGGAAGGGCCCGAAGGACGAGGTGCTGATCGCCACCAAGGTCGGCCATTACCGCAACTTCACCGACGGCGTGCCCACCTGGGGCAAGGACGGCAAGCCCGAACACCTGATCCGCTACGCCAAGCAGTCCGCGCAGACGCTCGGCGTGGACACCATCGACCTGCTGTACTTCCACCGTCCCGACCCCGAAGTGCCGTACAACGAGTCCTGCGAGGCCATCAGGCAGCTGCTCGACGAGGGCGTGGCCCGCTGGGCGGGCATCTCGAACGCGTCGGTCGAGCAGATCGACATCGCCCGCGAGGTCTTGGGCGACAGGCTCGTGGCCGTGCAGAACCAGTATTCCCCGATCTATCTGGACACGCAGGACACGCTCGAACACTGCGCGAAGCTCGGCATCGCCTTCGTGTGCTGGAGCCCGCTCGGCGGCTTCCGCAAGCCGAAGGACGAGAGCAAGTTCGATCCGTTCCGCGAGGTGGCCGCCGCCCACGGCGTCAGCTACCAGCAGGTGGTGCTCGCCTGGGAGCTCGTCAAGGGCGATCACATGTTCGTCATCCCCGGCGCGCACCGCCCCGAGACGATCCTCGATAGCCTCAACGCCGGCGACCTCGAACTGACCGACGAGGAGCTCGCCAAGCTCGGCTGACGGCGGGGAGAGCCCAACCCGTGGTACGCAACCGTATGGTTTAGGATTGCCTGCGGCATCGCCTACACTGGGATGCGCTATGAACGAAGAACACATGATGCGCACCCGCAACAAGCCTGAAGTGTTGGCGCCCGCAGGCAACCTGCGCGGCCTGAAGACCGCCGTGGACTACGGGGCGGACGCCGTGTACTGCGGCGGCAAGGCGTTCGGCATGCGTTCGGCGCCCAGGAACCTGAGCCTGGAGGACTTCGAGGAGGGCTCCAGGTACGCCCATGAGCGCGGCGCGCGCGTCTATGTGACCTGCAACGTGCTGCCGCGCAACGCCGAGGTCGAGGACCTGAAGGAGTACCTGGGCCAGCTCAAGGACACCGGCGTGGACGCGCTGATCGTCACCGACATCGGCGTGATGATGGCCGCCCGGCGCATCGCCCCGAACCTGGAGATCCACATCTCCACGCAGGCCGGCGTGACCAACTATCTGGCCGCCAACGCCCTGTACGAGCTGGGCGCCAAGCGCGTCGTGCTCGCCCGAGAGATGGATTTGCAGGCCGTGCGCGACATCCGCGCGAACATCCCCGAGGACATGGACATCGAATGCTTCGTGCACGGCGCGATGTGCATGGCGTTCTCCGGGCGCTGCCTGTTCTCCAATTACCTGACCGGCCGCGACGGCAACCACGGCGAATGCGCCCAGCCCTGCCGCTGGAAGTACTCGATCGTGGAGGAGAAGCGCCCCGGCCGCTACTTCCCGATCGAACAGACCCAGGACGGCGCCTACCTGTTCAACTCGCAGGACATGAACATGCTGGAGCATCTGGACGACCTGATTGACGCGGGCGCCACCAGCCTGAAGATCGAGGGCCGTTCCAAGAGTGCCTACTACATCGCCGCCATGACGAACGCCTACAAGAGCGCCGTCAACGAATACATGGTCCAGCGCGGCTTCGAGAGCGAGGACGGCACGCCCCTCGCCCCGTTCCGCGATCGTGTGCACCGCACGGCGCCGGGGGAGAGCCCCCGCGTCGGCGAGGCGGCCATCGAGTCGGCCACCCCGGCCCCCGACCCGGTCGACCTGCCGCAATGGCTGCGCGAGGAACCCTGCAAGGTCGCCCATCGCGATTACAGCACCGGCTTCTACTACCCGGAGCATCCGGTCACCCAGAACACCGATCGCAGCCACTACTTCCGCGAATGGCTCGTGGTCGGCGAGACGCTCGGCTGGTCCCCGGAGGAGGGCGGCCGCCTGACCATCATGAGCCGCAACAAGATCGAAGCCGGCCAGCTGGTGGAATTCGTGCTGCCCGGACGCGCCCCCTACGCCTACACGGTGCCCGGCGACGGCTTCCGCGACGAGCACGGCATGTGGGTGCGTGAGATCAACAACCCCGCGCACGTGTTCTCGATGCCCTGCCCCGAACCGATCCCCGTGAACGCCGCGATGCGTTCGCGCACCAAACAGGCCACGATGAAGGCCGAGTAGGTTCCCCGGAACAGACCCAAGCAACGTATCAAGGAGCACACCGATGAGCACAGTCGACACCACCGACGGCATCCTGGACAGCAACGCCATCAGCCCCACCGACAAGAACGGCCGCCCGATCCCGGTGACCATCCCCGTCATGCTGGCCCCCGGCGTCAGGGTGGTGTACACCACGCGCCTGGGCGGCGTGAGCCAGGGCGACGCGGCCGGGCTCAACCTCGGCGGCAAGAACGGCGACGATCCGAAGCATGTGGCCGCCAACCGCGCCGCGCTCGCCGACGAGATCGACGCGCGGCTGTCCCTGGTCAGCCAGATCCACTCCGGCACCGCCATCGACATGGATGAAACGTATGCACCGAACCGCGACTACGGGTTCGACGCCACCGGCGGCGCACTGCCCGACGGCGGCGAGCCGGAGGCGACGGTGATCGAGGCCGACGCCCAGGTTACGACCCGGCGCGGCGTCGCCCTCGGCGTCTTCGCCGCCGACTGTCTGCCGGTGCTGCTGGCCGACGCCGACGCCGGCGTGATCGGCGTGGCCCACTGCGGCCGCCGCGGCCTGCAACAGGGCGTGATCGGCGAAACCGTGCGAATGATGACCGGCAAGGGCGCCAGCGTCGAGCGCATGGTGGCCACGCTCGGACCGTGCATCTGCGGCGACTGCTATGAGGTCGGCGAGTCGATCGCCGCCGAATTCGACGCGCGGTTCCCCGGCACGGCCACCACCACCCGTTTCGGCGGCCCCGGCATCGACATCGCCGCCGCCGCGCTGCAGGAGCTCGCCGCCGCGGGAATCACGGACGATCGCATCGTGGAATCCCGCCCGCGCGTGGCCGCCGCCACCCAGTACCTGTCCGAGGACGATGAGTTGGCGGCACTGTGCCGCACGGACGGCGAGGGCGAACCCGAATTGGCCGCCCGCATCGACGGCGTGCGCCACAGCCTGTGCACGCTGGAGAACCCGCTGTGGTACTCGCACCGCCGCGCCGCGTTGGCGGACAAGAGTGGCGAGGGCCGCATGCTCGCGCTTATCGTGCGTGAGTAGCGTGAGTAGCGTGAGCGGCGCAGCGCGGCCGCATGCCGACGCATGTTGAGGACGGTCGTGCTGTGAACGGGATGCGGTCCCGCCGTGCAGGCGGGCCGCATGGATTTGGTGCAGAAGCTGTCCGGCGATGTGACCGGGCGGCGGACAAGGCCTTACGGTGGTGGATATGAGTCAGAGAGAGCAGAGTGCGGTGCCCGTGGTGGCTGTGGTGCTGGCGGCCGGATTCGGCACGCGGTTCGACCCGAACAACCCCAAGCAGCTGGTGTCGGTCGGCGGCAAGCCGATCGTGTGCTGGAGCATCGAGGCGTTCGAGGCCAACCCGCGGGTCACCGACACCGTGGTGGTGGTCAATCCGCAGGTGCGCCACGCCGTGGAACGGCTGGTGGATCAGGCCGGCTATCCGAAGGTGCGGATGATCCTCAACGGCGGCGCCGAGCGTGTGGACAGCACTGCGGCCGCGCTGGATGCGCTCGCCGCGGCGGGCATCCCCGGCGACGCGAAGATCCTGATCCATGACGCGGTGCGTCCGTTCGTCGCCCAATCCTCGATCGACGGGTGCGTGGATGCGCTCGACCGGTTCACGGCGGCCACCGTGGCGTTCGCCTCCACCGACACGGTGCTGCTCACCCGCGACCTGGGCGACGTCAAGGTCGTCCAGTCGGTGCCGGACCGTCCCCAGACCTTCCGCGCCCAGACCCCGCAGGCCTTCCGGTTCTCCACCATCCGACGCGCCTACGCACTGGCCGCGCACGATCCCGACTTCCACCCGACCGACGACACCCGCGTCGTCGTCGACTACCTGCCGGACGAGCCGGTCGCCATCGTGGCCGGCAGCGAAACCAACCTGAAGGTCACCACGCTCGCCGACATGCCCACGGCCGAGCGCATCGCCGCCGATATTCTCACCCAACGCCGGTAGACTGGACGCTATGCAGCAGTTCAGCGTGGTGATCTCCGGCTTCGACCGGTACGACGGCATCGATGTCAACCCGTCATTCGAGGTGCCCCGGGCGCTGGCCGAACAGGGACTCGGGATCTCCACCGACATCGACGACCCGCTGTCCGACGTGTCGGTGACCATCCACACGGTCAGTCTGCCGATCAGCTTCACCGACTCATGGCCGGAGCTCAAACGGATGCTCGACGCGGTCCGGCCGGACATCGTCATCGCCACCGGCCTCAAGCGTTCCGCACGCGGCATCGCGCTGGAACGGTGCGCCACGAACCTCATGGACGCCGCCAACCCCGAGGACGCCGCGCCGCGCCGCACGCCGATCGACCCCGAAGGCCCGGCCGCCTACTGGACACGACTGCCGCTGCGCTCGATCCTGCGGGATTTCACCGTCGAGGACATCCCCGCCACACTGAGCTCGGACGCAGGCACCTACGTGTGCAACTCGCTGTTCTACCGGCTGATGCACTGGAACGCCTCGCAGGAGCGTGTGCTCTCCGGATTCGTCAGCTTCCCCAAAGTCGTCGAATCCGCCCACTCGCCGCAGGGCCTGCCGCTGGACCGGCAGATCGCCGCCTGCCGCGCCGTCGTGCGGGAGGCGATCCGGTATCACCTGCGACCGTCGTCCGAAGAGATTCTGCTGGACTGACCAGGGACGCGCCCGAAGGTTTTCTTGAGCGCCCTGTGAGAATGTGGACGATGCCGGGGCGCGCGCCCGCGCCGTCGGCTAGAGTACACAGCGGAACCCGTTCGAAGGGTGGGACGGGATGGTGCCGAAAGGAAACGGTGATGGCGGAACGATTCCCGATCGTGTTACGCGGATATGACAAGGACAGCGTCGACGAGGCATTCCGGTCGACCCAGCAGACCATCGTCCGGCTGCGTCAGCAGGTCGAGGCGAGCGACAAGACGATTCTGCAGTTGCAGGCCAAGTTGCAGGAAGAGCGCAGCAAGGCCGCCGGACAGGGGGCGAGCTACGCCTCGCTGGGCGCCAACGCGCAGCAGATGCTCGCCTCGGCGGAACGCACCAGCACCGACCTGCTGGAACGCGCCAAGCGTGAGGCCGCGGCCACCAAGGCCGCCGCGCAGGAGCAGGCGGAGACCCTGGTCAACAACGCCAAGCTCGACGCCAAGCGTGTGCTGGGCGAGGCCAACGCCAAGGCCGATACGCTGCTGACCAACGCGCGGCATGAAGCGGAGAGCCTGACGGCTTCGGCCCAGGAGGACGCCGCCCAGTTGCGCGCCGAAACGGCGAAGGCCGTGGGCGAGCAGCGCCAGGCGATCGACATGGAACTGACGAACTCCCGCGAGGAGCATCTGAAGCGCCTGGCTTCGGAACGCGCCACGCAGGAACGTGAGATCGCCGACCTGCGCACCGAGGCCACCCAGCAGATCGCCGACCTGCGCAAGACGGCCAATGAGGAGATCTCGCGGCTGAAGAGCGAGAACAACGACCAGATCGAGGCGGCGCTCGCCGATGCGAACAAGAAGCTGGCCGACGTGCGCGAGCAGGTGTCCAAGCTGATCTCGGACGCGCAGCGCCAGGCCGCGGAGATCGTGGACGCGGCCAAGGCCAAGGCGCAGGAGATCACGGACGAGGCCGAGGTGCACCGCACCCAGACCATGAGCCAGGTCACCGCCGAGGTGGAGCAGATCCGCGCCGACATCGCCAACCAGCAGGAGGAGGCCACCACCAAGGTCAACGAGCTGCTGGCCCACCTTGAGGAGCGCCGCGAGCAGACCAAGCGGGAAACCGATGAGCTGATCGACCAGGCGCGGTCCGTGCGCGAGGAGGCCGATGCGTATGCGGCCTCCCGCCGTGAGGAGGCCGATGGGCAGGCCACCGAGATCCTGCGCAAGGCGAACGAGGAGGCCGACGGGCAGGTCGAGGAGCGCCGCCGCGCCGCACAGGCCGAACTGGACGGCATGCAGGCGCGCATCGTCGAGATGCAGGCGCAGGAATCCACCATCGCCCAGCGGGTGAGCGAGCTGCGCGCACTGTTCTCCAACGCGTTCAGCGGCTTCGACGGCAAGGCCGAAGCGCCGGATGTGCCGGTGGTCAACGCCGTCGCCGACCTTCCCGCACGCAGTGAGGTGGCGTCCGACGCCATCGGCGAGGATTCGCATCCCGGCGACCCTGATTCCGACACGTCGGTTCTGGATGCCGTCGCCGGCGAACCGGACGATACCGTCGCCATCACGTCGGTATCTTCGGTCTCTTCGGACTCCGATGCACCCGAACCGGACGACGGCACCGTGGTGATGCCGGCCGTGCGGAACGAGGAACGCTCCGGGGATGCGGACGAGGACGATATGCCGACCGTGGGCATTCCGGTGGGTGATGGCGGCACGGACTCGGAGGATCAGCCCTCCGGGGAATGACCCCCACCGTTTTCGACCAGTGAGGATAGACTCGTAACGACTGTTGCTTCGCGGCGCCACGCTTCCTGAAAGCGGGTGCCGCGAAATCATGCTCCGGCCGGCCTGCCGCGCACGGAGCCTCGGATTGAAGAAAGGAACGATATGGCTGAACTCACGCCGCTGAGCGCCGAGACCCTCGGCACGCTGTGTGCCGATTTCGAATCCAACGCCGCGAACCGACTGGCGATGAACGCCGTCACCGCCGCGGGCATCGACAAGGTGGCCCGCAACTATGACCGCGCCCGTCTGCTGCAGCGCCGATTCTCCGTGACCGTGGACAACGGCACGGTGACCCATCAGGATCGTTCCGGCCGCTGCTGGCTGTTCAGCTCCCTGAACGTGGCCCGTTTCGTCGCCAAGAAGAACATGGGCCTCAAGGAGTTCGAGTTCTCGCAGAACTACGCGATGTACTTCGACAAGCTCGAGCGCATCAACTACTTCCTCAAGGACATGGCCGCGCTGGTCGAGGCCGGCGAGCCCGCCGACTCCCGTCTGGTGCAGCATCTGCTCGCCGACGTGATGGGCGACGGCGGCCAGTGGACGATGGCTATGAACGTCTACAAGAAGTACGGCGCCGTGCCCAAGGACCTGTTCCCGGAGACCGAGTCCTCCAAGAACACCGGTCCGATGAACACCCAGCTGCGCTCGATGCTGCACACCGAGGTGGCGCGCATGTTCGCCGATCCGTCGAAGATCGACGAGATCGTGGCCGAGGGCGTGGCAGCCGGCCACCGCATCCTGACGATCCACCTGGGCGAGCCGCCGAAGAGCTTCGACTGGGAGTGGACCGACGAGAAGGGAGAGTTCCACCGCGACGGCGAGATCACGCCGGTCGAGTTCTGGGACAAGTACGTGGACGCCGGTCTGGAGGATTACGTGTGCCTGGTCGACGACCCGCGCGCCGAGCACCCCAAGGGCAAGAAGATCGCCATCGAGCACCTGGGCAATGTGGCGGGTGGCGACCCGACCGAGTACCTCAACGTGCCGAACCGGTTCATGAAGGACTGCGTGCGCCGCATCCTGTCCGAGCAAGGCATCCCGGTGTGGTTCGGCGCCGACTGCCATCCGATGATGGACCGTGAATCCGGCGCCTGGGCCGCCGACCTGTTCGAGTACGGCCGCGTCTACGGCTTCGACTTCGACCTGGACAAGGAGCAGCGCGTGCGCTTCGGCGATTCCGCGATGAACCACGCGATGGCCTTCGTCGGCGTGGACGTGGACGAGGACGGCACCACCACCCGCCGCTGGCGCGTGGAGAACTCCTGGGGCGACAAGATCGCCGACAAGGGCTACTTCACGATGAGCGACGACTGGTTCACCGAGTTCGTGTACGAGGTGGCCGTGCCCAAGAGCATGCTGCCCGAGGAGTACCAGAAGGCCCTAGAGGAGCCCGCCATCTCCCTGCCCGCCTGGGATCCGATGGGCGCACTCGCATAAGGAAGAGCCCGGTGGGCTCTTCCGCGAGTGCGCCTGAGCCGCGGCAGCGGCGAAGGTCGGATTGAGCCCGGCCGTAGGCCGGTCCGTAATTGCAGGGGCCGGAGGCCGCTCGCATAAGGAAGAGCCCGGTGGGCTCTTCCGCGAGTGCGCCTGAGCCATTGACCCGCCGGTTGCATCCCACGATGCAGTCGGCGGGTTTTCATATGCCGGTCCTATCTATTATGGTGGGGTGTTCAGTACGACCGTGGGCGGTGCACCGCATCGTCAAGATGAAGAGAGGTGAAGGATGGCGGGTCTGCGTGGTCCGGACAGTTCCGAGGACGAGCATCGTTTGGATGAGCGCGCCGTCTTTCCCGAGACGGTCGATGTCAACATCCGCCAGCTCGATCCGATTCCCGCGCCGCGTGCGTTCCTGCGCGAACTGCCGTTGACCGAGGAGATGAGCGATCTGGTGCTGCGCTCCCGGCAGGAGATCCGCGACGTGCTGCACGGCCGCGACGACCGTCTGCTGGTCATCGTAGGCCCCTGCTCGATCCACGACCCGAAGGCCGCCCGCGAGTATGCCGAGCGTCTCGCCGCCGTGAACCGCGAGCTCAACGACCGCCTGGTCATCGTCATGCGCACGTATTTCGAGAAGCCGCGCACCACCATCGGGTGGAAGGGGCTGATCAACGATCCGGATCTGGACGGCCGGTTCAACATCCGCAAGGGCATGTGGCTGGCGCGCAAGGTGCTCACCGACGTGCTGTCGCTGGGCCTGCCCACCGCCATCGAATGGCTGGATCCGATCACCCCGCAGTATCTGTGCGACCTGATCTGCTGGGGTGCGATCGGCGCGCGGAACACCGAGAGCCAGGTCCACCGTGAACTGGCCAGCGGCCTGTCGATGCCGATCGGCTTCAAGAACTCCACCGACGGCTCCATCAAGGCCGCGGCCGACTCCTGCTACACGTCCGCGTTCGAACACCATTTCCTGTCCATCAACCTGGACGGTCGCGTCATTTCCGCCGAAACCAAGGGCAACCCGGACTGCCACCTGGTGCTGCGCGGCTCCTCCCACGGCCCGAACTATGATCCGGAGTCGGTCGCCGCGGCCCTGGAGGCGCTGAAGGCGTCCAAGGCGTCCGGGCCGAGCGAGCACGGTCTGGTCATCGACGCCGCGCACGGCAACTGCGGCAAGGACGAGAACCGTGAGGCCGAGGTGATCGAGGAGATCGCCGCACGCATCGCCGACGGCGAGCAGGGCATCCTCGGCGTCATGATGGAGAGCTTCCTGAAGGGCGGCCACCAGAAGCCGGCGCCGTTGGACCAGCTGGTGTACGGCCAGTCGATCACCGACGCCTGCGTGCCGTGGGAGCGCACCGAACGGTTGCTGCACACCCTGGCCGACGCCGTCGCCACCCGTCGTTCCGCGCGCTGACTGCTATCCTTGTGCGCAGACACAAGGAGGAACGTGGAGTCATGCAGCCGGAACCGCAGCCGTTGAACAGTCCCGAGGATGTTGAGGCGATTCGCAGGGTCATCCGCCAGGGCGGCAACCCGCTGGTCGATACCGACGTGCCCCGTTGGGAGGATCAGGTCGGCGTCAGCCGCATCGTCAACCGCCGTGTGGTGGAGATCGAACCGCTGCCGACGCCGGCGCAGGTGCTCGCCGACATGCCGCTGTCCGAAGCGGCGCAGCGCGTGGTGGTCGAGTCGCGTGACGCGATCCGCAACGTGCTGCACGGCCGTGACGACCGTCTGCTGGTGATCGTCGGCCCCTGCTCGGTCCATGACCCGCGGGCCGCGCTCGATTATGCGCGCCGGCTGTCCGCGCTGAACGACGAGCTCGGGGACGAGCTGCTAATCGTCATGCGCGTGTATTTCGAGAAGCCGCGCACCACGGTTGGCTGGAAGGGGCTGATCAACGATCCGGATATCGACGGCAGCCACAACATCCGCAAGGGGTTGCTGCTGGCCCGCCGCGTGCTGCTGGGCGTGCTGGACGAGGGCGTGCCCGCCGCCACCGAGTTCCTGGAGCCCACCAGCCCGCAGTACATCGCCGATGCGGTCAGCTGGGGCGCGATCGGCGCCCGCAACACCGAGAGCCAGATCCACCGTCAGCTGGCCAGCGGCCTGTCGATGCCGATCGGCTTCAAGAACGCCACCGACGGTTCGGTCAAGGCCGCGATCAACGGCTGCTATGCCGCCTCGCAGCAGCATGGGTTCTTCGGTGTGGACCACCTGGGCCGCGCCTGCGTGGTCGAGACGCTGGGCAACCCGGATTGCCATGTGGTCCTGCGCGGGTCGAGCCATGGCCCGAACTATGACGCCGGGTCGATCGCGGCGGCGATGGCCGAGGCCCGCGCCGAGATGCCGGAGGGGTCGGCCGCCGTCTGCGGCCTGGTCGTCGACTGTTCGCATGGCAACTCCGGCAAGGACGAACGTCGGCAGGCCGATGTCGTGCGTGAGCTGGCCGCCCGCATCGCGGCGGGGGAGCCGGGCATCGCCGGTCTGATGATGGAGAGCTTCATCGAAGGCGGCAACCAGCCGGCCGGCCCGCTGGACACGCTGGTCTACGGCCGGTCGATCACCGACCGCTGCATCTCCTGGCCCGACACCGAAGCCCTGCTGCGTGACCTGGCCCGCGCGGTCGCGGCCCGTCGGTCCTGAGTGGGCCGGGCACATCGAGGCCTGCGGGCTGCATCGATGGGAATGACCGTGGCGAGACCGCCGGCCGGTGTAGGCTGAACGCAACGCAACCCTACCGACCGAGAACAGGAGCCAGCATGACCACCATCGCCATCATCGGTGCCATGGACGAGGAGGTGGCGCATATCGCCGCCTCGCTCGACGCCGTGACCCACACCGCCGCAGCCAGCCTGGACGTGGTCCGCGGCACCCTGGCCACCGCGGACGGCGGAACCATCGAGGTCGCCGCCACCGTCGGCGGCATGGGACTGGTCAACGCGGCCGCCACCACGCAGTACCTCATCGACCTGTGCCATCCCGACGCCGTGATCTTCTCCGGCATCGCAGGCAACCTCAACAAGGCGCTGCACGTCAACGACATCGTCCTCGGCGGCACGCTGCGCTACCTGGACACCGACATGCGGCTCGTCGGCCAGTGGAAACCCGGCACCCCGGATCATCAGGCCACCGAGTTCCACTCCGATCCGCGCCTGCTCGAAGCGGCCGACGCGGCGCTGGACGAGATGGGCATCACCCATATCACCGGCACCATCTCCTCGGGCAACTACTTCGTGGACACCCCGGAGCAGGTCGAAGCCGTCATCGCGGCCACCGGCGCCGATGCGGTGGAGATGGAGGGCACCGCGGTGGCCCATGTGGCGGCCCGCAACGACGTGCCCGCACTGGTCATCCGCGCGCTGAGCGACAACGCCGACACCGACTACGAGGAGTTCCGCACCTTCGACATCACCGAATACGCGAACACCGCCGCCCGGCTGGCCGTCAACATCGTGCGGCGCCTGTAGGCGGATTCCCGCACGGCATGCGCCGCGCCGCGGCCGGGTGAACTTTCGGAGAACCGGCGGTGGACAGTCGGTACGGCGCTCGCGGTCGAACGCATGTGCCGCTACTGTGGTGTCCGGAACTACGTAGTGGACCTCGGGAAGGCGCGTCGACGATGGAGATCTGGCAGGTGGTGGTGCTGGTGGTGGCCGTGGCGGTCGCGGCGGCGATCGGTGCGGCCGTGGCATATGGCCGTGGCCGCGAGGCGGGCGAGGCCGAGTCCCGGCCCCGGTCCGCGGAGGGCGACCACAGCCTGTTCGGCGAGGACCTGCCGGTGCTGCCGACCGAACGCCGGTTCGTGGAGGTGATGCCGTACGCGCTGATCGTGTCCGATTCCGCCGGCGCGGTGGCCTACGCCAGCAAGGGCGCGGACCCGCTGAATCTGGTGCGCAACGGGCGGCTGGTCGCCGAGGACATCGGCGAGGTGCTGGCGCTGGTGGTGGCCGACGGCCAGGTTCGCGAGCGCGAGTTGAAGGTGACGCTGCCCCGGCCCGACCGCAGGCAGGACGGCCGCGGTGTGCGCGCGGGGGAGGCGGTGCCGACCGACACGTTGTATCTGCGGGTGCGCATCGGCGCGATCGCCGATGACCTGTTCGCGATCTTCCTGCGCGATATGAGCGAGCAGCGGCGGTTCGAGGCGATGCGTCGCGATTTCATCACGAATGTGTCCCACGAGTTGAAAACCCCGTCCGGCGCGATCTCGCTGCTGGCGGAGACGATTACCGACGCGGCCGACGACCCGGATGCGGTGCGGTATTTCGCGGGCCGCATCACCAAGGAATCGCAGCGGCTGGCCGAGCTGGTGCACAAGCTGATCGAGCTGCAGCGCGCACAGGATGCGCCTGCGATGTCCGATGCCAAGCCGATGTCCGTGGTGGCGATGACGCGCGAGTCCATCGCCGCGAACGAGGTGCAGGCCGACGCCAAGCAGATCGGCATCGTGCTCTCGCTGAACGGCCGCGTGATCCCCGTGGAGGTGCCCGAGGGCGAGTCGGAAACGCTTGACGACGACGTACTGGTGCGGGTCGGTCGCGAACCGTTCACCACCGCCGTCAAGAACCTGGTGGAGAACGCCATCCATTATTCGCCGGCCCACACCACCGTGAGCGTGGGCATCGGCGTGGTCGGCGATCGGGTGCGTATCCGCGTGGTCGATCAGGGCATCGGCATCCCCAAGGCGGCACTGGGCCGTATCTTCGAACGGTTCTACCGCGTGGATCCGGCGCGCTCCCGTGAAACGGGCGGTTCGGGCCTCGGATTGGCGATCACCAAGCACTGCGTGCAGGAGTGCGGCGGTACGATCTCCGTCTGGTCGCGCGAGGGCGAAGGGTCCACGTTCACCATCGAGCTGCCGGTCGCGTAGCCGTTGCCGAGTGCTACGTAGTTGATCCGTCGGAAGGCAGGAGGGCTGCCGAACCGGTACGATTACAGATAACGCATGTCGAATCCATCCCCGTTGAAAGGCAATCATGACGCGCATTCTTATCGTGGAAGACGAGGAATCCTACCGCGAGCCGCTGGTCTATCAGCTCACGCGTGAAGGATACGACGTCTCGTCCGCGGCCACCGGCGAGGAGGGGCTGGAGCTGTTCACCAAGGGCGGCATCGACCTGGTGCTGCTCGACCTCATGCTGCCCGGCATCGACGGCATCGCATTGTGCCGCCGCATCCGCGAGCAGAGCCGTGTGCCGATCATCATGCTCACCGCCAAGAGCGCGGAGATCGACAAGGTGGTCGGCCTGGAGATCGGCGCCGACGACTATGTGACCAAGCCGTACTCGTTCCGTGAGCTGCTGGCCCGCATTCGCGCCGTGCTGCGCCGCAACCAGCTGTCCGGCGAGGGTTCCGGCGCCGCTGACGACGATGTGCCGCTGGTGTGCGGCGACATCTCGATGCTGGTGGGGCAGCATCAGGTCACCGTGCGCGGCGAGAACGTGTTCTTCCCGCTCAAGGAGTTCGAGCTGCTCGAATACCTGATGCAGAACAAGGGACGTGTGATGACGCGCCATCAGCTCATCGACCGCATCTGGGGTTCGGATTACGTGGGCGACACCAAGACGCTCGACGTGCACGTCAAGCGCGTGCGCGCCAAGATAGAGGAGGATCCGGCGCACCCGAGATACCTGACCACGGTGCGGGGACTCGGGTATAAGATCGCCGATCCCGAGTGAGGGAACCATCCGCCATGCCGCCCTTCGGGGCGGCATTGACGTATCCGGAACGCTACGTAGCCGAGCTTGTCTAACTGTTCATCTTCCGTTCACCAATTTCGGTCATCGGCACTCCCAAACGCCCATAGGCTGGATAGTGCCATGAAGAAATAGCCGCCGCGGCTGCGAGCCGCAGGCAAGATTTGATAAGAGGGAAAACCATCATGCGCAAGAATCTTCTCACCCGTTCCATCGCCGTGCTGTCCGGCGTGGCCATGCTGACCGCGCTCGCCGCCTGCGGTGACAACACCGCTCCGACCGGTGACAACACGAGCAACTCCAACACCTCCTCGGCCGAGGCTATCTCCGGCGAGTTCAAGGGTGCGGGCGCCTCTTCGCAGCAGGCCGCCGTTGAGGCCTGGGTCGCCGGCTTCCAGGGCACCAATCCGGATGCCAAGATCGGCTATAATCCGTCCGGCTCCGGCGCGGGCGTGAGCACCTTCCTGACCGGTGCCACCGCGTGGGCCGGTTCCGACGCCTCGCTGAGCGCCGACCAGATCGAACAGTCCAAGAGCGTGTGCGCCAGTGGTACCGCGTTCGACATCCCGGTCTACATCTCCCCGATCGCCGTGGTGTTCAACCTGAAGGGCGTTTCGGATGAGGGCAAGCATGTGAACATGGACGGCGAGACGATCGCCAAGATCTTCGACGGCAAGATCACCACCTGGAACGATCCGGCCATCCAGGACCAGAACCCGGATCTCGAACTGCCGGCCACTCCGATCACCGTGGTGCACCGCTCCGACAAGTCCGGCACCACCCAGAACTTCGTCAGCTACTTCATCGACACCGTGCCGGACGCTTGGCCGTATGAGCTGAGCGAGAACTGGCCGAACGAGGTCGGCCAGGGTGCCAAGGGCACCTCGGGCGTGATCTCCACCGTGCAGCAGGCCGACGGCACCATCGGCTACGCCGATTTCTCCCAGGTCGGCGATCTGGGCACCGTGGCCGTCAAGGTCGGCGAGGAATACGTGGAGATCTCCGCCGAGGCTGGTTCCAAGGTCATCGACGACTCCGAGCTCGATTCCTCCGCCGAGGGCGAGAATCGCGTTGTGGTCAAGCTGAACCACAACACCTCCGCCGAAGGCGCCTACCCGATCGTGCTGGTCTCCTATGACATCGCCTGCCCGGCCTACAAGGATGCCGACACCGCCAAGTTCGTGAAGTCCTGGCTGACCTATGTGGTCAGCGAGGAAGGCCAGCAGACCGCCTCTCAGAACGCCGGCTCCGCGCCGCTGCCGGACTCGCTGCGCGAGACCGTGATGCAGTCCATCGACGCGATCGAAACCGAGTGACCCACGAATGGTCGCCGCTTCGGCTGAAACCGGACGGTGGCCATCCGCTTCAGACCAAGAGCCGCAGTCGCTTTCGGCGGCTGCGGCTCGAAGCGAGTAAAACCACAATGCGGCCTGGGCCCGCCATACGGTCGGGAACCGCCGCAGATTGAAGGAGAACCTGTGAGTTCACAAGTCAAATCGGCCGAACCGGCCGGTGGCAAGACCGCAGATAAGGTGTTCAAAGGCGTCGCCTACGCCTGCGGCATCCTGATACTCGTGGTGCTCGCCGCCGTCGCCGTGTTCCTGCTGTTCCGCGCCTGGCCTCTGATCGGTGGTGACCAGCAGGCCAATAGCGAGACCATTTCCAACTTCACCGGCGGCAAGGCCAGCAACTTCTGGACCTATGTGGGTCCGCTGCTGTTCGGTACCGTGCTCGTCTCCGCGCTGTCGCTGATCATCGCCTTCTTCGTGTCGATCGGCATCGCGCTGTTCATTTCGCATTACGCCCCCAAGAACCTGGCCACCGTGCTGAGCTACGTGGTGGACCTGCTCGCCGCCATCCCTTCCGTCATCTACGGTCTGTGGGGTGGTCTGGTGCTGGTCCCGGCCATCTTCCCGTTCTGGAACTGGGTGGCCACCTATCTGGGGTGGATCCCGCTGTTCGCAGGTCCCGCCGCGAACCCGTCACGAACCGTGGCTACCGTATCGGTGGTGCTCGCCGTTATGATCCTGCCGATCATCACCTCCCTGTCGCGCGACATCTTCCTGCAGACCCCGCGTCTTCAGGAAGAGGCCGCCCTGGCCCTTGGCGCCACCCGTTGGGAGATGATCAAGCTCGCCGTCCTGCCGTTCGGTGCCTCCGGCATCGTCTCCGCCTCCATGCTCGGCCTGGGCCGCGCCCTCGGTGAGACCATGGCCGTGCTGATGATCCTGTCGCCGGGCCTGAACTATTCGTTCAAGATCCTGCAGGCTTCGCAGAACCAGACGATCGCCGCCAACATCGCGGCCCAGTACCCCGAGGCCAACGACCTCGGCGTGTCCGTGCTGATCGGCACCGGCCTGGTGCTGTTCGTGATCACCTTCGTGGTCAACTACGTGGGCCGTAAGATCACCGAGAAAGCGAGCGCATGATGACCGCAGCACAGAACACCCCCATGGATAAGGCCCCCGTCATCGACTTCGACAAGTTCAAGCCGACCCGCTCGTTCATCGCCGCGCGCAAGCGCAAGGACATGGCGATGCGCGTGCTCATCGTGCTGGCCTTCGTCATCGCGCTGATCCCGCTGATCTCGGTGCTGTGGACCACGATCGCCAACGGCATCAAGCGGTTCAACCTCGACTTTCTGACCCACAACATGACCGGTGTGGTCGGCGGCAACCCGACCCCGTCCGGTGGCTATGGCGGCGTGCTCCACGCCATCATCGGCACGCTGGAGATCACGCTGGGCGCCATGGTCATCTCGATCCCCATCGGCCTGATGTGCGCCGTGTACCTGGTCGAGTACTCCAACCGCGGCAAGCTCGCCAAGTCCATCTCCCTGCTCGTCGACGTCATGAGCGGCATCCCGTCCATCGTGGCCGGTCTGTTCGCGTTCTCGATGTTCACGATCCTCGTCGGCCCCGGCTCCACCAGCGGCTTCCAGGGCTCCGTGGCTCTCTCGCTGCTGATGCTGCCGACCGTGGTCAAGTCGTGCGAGGAGATGCTCAAGATCGTCCCCGGCGATCTGCGCGAGGCCTCCTACGCGCTGGGCGTCACCAAGCAGCGCACGATCACCAAGATCGTGCTGCGCACCGCCCTGCCGGGCATCGTCTCCGGCGCCATCCTGGCCATCGCCCGCGTGGTCGGCGAGACCGCCCCGCTGCTGATGACCGCCGGCTACATCGTGAACACGAACTTCAACCTGTTCGGCGGACAGATGACTACGCTGCCGGTGTACGTCTACCAGGAGTACAGCAAGCTCAACGCCAACTGCCCGGCCGGCGCCGACGCCAGCTGCGTGACCACCATCCCGATGGAACGCTCCTGGGCCGCCGCCCTGGCCCTGATCCTCATCGTCCTGATCCTGAACCTGATCGGACGCATCGTGGCGAAGGTCTTCGCCGTCAAGACGGAACGGTAAGCCGTAACAAGCTGCCCTATAGCAACTAAGGAACAACAATGGGACAACGCATTGATGTCAAGCATCTGAACATCTATTACGGCGACTTCCTGGCCGTCGAGGATGTCAACCTGAACATCGAACCGAACAAGGTCACCGCCTTCATCGGCCCGTCCGGCTGCGGCAAGTCGACCGTGCTGCGCACGCTCGACCGCATGCACGAGATCATCCCCGGCGCCCACGTCAAGGGCGAGGTGCTGCTCGAAGGCCGCAACCTGTACGCCAAGGACGTCGACCCGGTCGAGGTCCGCCGCGACGTCGGCATGGTCTTCCAGCGCCCGAATCCGTTCCCGACGATGTCCATCCGTGAGAACGTGCTCGCCGGCGTGCGCCTGAACAACCGCAAGATCTCCAAGTCCGACGCCGACGATCTGGTCGAGTGGGCCCTGCGCGGCGCCAACCTGTGGAACGAGGTCAAGGATCGTCTCGACAACCCGGGCATCGGCCTGTCCGGCGGCCAGCAGCAGCGTCTGTGCATCGCCCGCGCCGTGGCCGTGCACCCGCAGGTCCTGCTGATGGATGAGCCCTGCTCCGCCCTGGACCCGATCTCCACGCTGGCCGTGGAGGACCTGATCAACGAGCTGAAGAACGAGTACACGATCGTCATCGTGACCCACAACATGCAGCAGGCCGCCCGCATCGCCGACTACACCGGCTTCTTCAACCTGAAGGCCGTCGGCCAGCCGGGCCACCTGGAGTACTTCACCGACACCTCCACCATGTTCAACAACCCGCAGAACGAAGAGGCCGAGCGCTACGTCTCCGGCCGTTTCGGCTGATCGGCACGTCATCAGGCTTGGGCGGCCGCATGGCCGTCCATATTTGCCCAAACCGCCCTGTTCCCGCAGGGCGGTTTTTCGTGTTCCACCGCCTGACCCCGCCCGGTGATATCGTGAACTTCGTCCGGGGCGCGCACCGCATTCCGGATGAGTCGCAGTAACCTCAATGCGGGTTGACCGCCCGCTCAAATCCAAGAAAACAAGAAGAAGAGAGCATAATGGAGAAGTTCTTCCATTTGAAGGAGAACGGCACGACGGTCTCGACCGAGATCCTGGCCGGCCTGACCACGTTCTTCGCGATGGCGTACATCATCGTCGTCAACCCCCAGATCCTGAGCCAGACCGGCATGCCGTGGGGCGGCGTGTTCCTCGCCACCATCATCGCGGCCATCGCGGGCACCCTGGTCATGGGCCTGTTCGCCAATGTGCCGTATGCGCAGGCCGCCGGCATGGGTCTGAACGCGTTCTTCACCTACACCGTGTGCTTCGGCCTCGGGTTCACCTGGCAGCAGACGCTGTGCATGGTGTTCCTGTGCGGCATCATCAACATCATCATCACGGTCACCAAGATCCGCAAGATGATCATCAAGTCCATCCCGCCGATGCTGCAGCACGCCATCGGCGGCGGCATCGGCCTGTTCGTGGCCTACGTCGGCATGCTCAACGTCGACCTGATCACCTTCACCCCGGACGCCGAGACCACCGCCGCGGTCGGCGCGACCCCGGGCCTGGCCACGTTCGACAAGCCGGTGCTGTGGGTGTTCCTCATCGGCCTGGTGCTGGCCATCGCCTTCACCGTGCTCAAGGTCAAGGGCGGCCTGCTGCTGGCCATCGCCATCACCACCGTGGCCGGCATCCCGTTCGGCGTGACCACCATGGCCGACTCCGTGTCCATCTCCGAGACCTTCTCCCAGCTGCCGCAGACCTTCGGCGCCATCTTCTCCGCCGAGGGCTTCCCCGCGCTGTTCTCCGATCCGGCCAAGCTGCCGCTGGTCATCGTGACGATCTTCGCGTTCTCGATGTCCGACACCTTCGACACCATCGGCACGTTCATCGGCACCGGACGCCGCACCGGCATCTTCTCCGAGGATGACGAGAAGTCCCTGGAATCCGGCCACGGCTTCAGCTCCAAGATGGACAAGGCGCTGTTCGCCGACTCCATCGCCACCTCCATCGGCGCGATCTGCGGCACCTCGAACACCACCACCTACGTCGAGTCCGCGGCCGGCATCGGCGCGGGCGGCCGCACCGGTCTGACCTCCGTGGTCGTGGCGGCCTGCTTCGCGGTCTCCGCGTTCCTGTCCCCGATCATCTCCGCCGTGCCGTCCGCCGCCACCGCCGGTGTGCTGGTCATCGTCGGCTGCATGATGGCCTCCAGCCTCAAGGAGATCGACTGGTCGGAGATCTCCGAGGCGATCCCGGCGTTCTTCGCCGCCGTGTTCATGGCCTTCTCCTACTCGATCAGCTACGGCATCGCCGGCGGCTTCATCACCTACTGCATCGTGATGAGCTGCAAGGGCAAGGCCAAGGACGTGCACCCGGTGATCTGGACGGTCGCCGCGCTGTTCATCCTGGACTTCGTCCTGCAGGCCGTGCTCGTCTGAGTCTAGCCTGCGACACGCCCGGGTTGCGTGTTGTCTCGCAACCCGGGTACATTATCGATTCTGTAAACCACAGACCGTTGGTTGGAGTGCGCGCAAGCGGGCTCCCGAAGTTTGGTTCGCCAAGCCAGCGCAGGTTGAGAGATATCGGCCCGCAAGGGTCACGCAAGTGAGCTTGCGGATGGTTGTTGCTCTGCCTGTGCGCAGGGCTTTTTTATTGCCTGAACGGCACAAGCCCCGGCAGCGCGTTCCGGATTGGACAAGTCAACGGCCGACTTAGGAAGGAACGCCATGAAGAGGCCCGAAAAGGAAGCGGTGGTCGCGCAGCTTACGGAGCAGTTCCGTAACGCTGACGCCGTCTACCTGACCGAGTACCGCGGGCTTACCGTTCCGCAGATCTCCGATCTGCGTGAAAAGCTAGGCCGCGATACTTCCTACACCGTGGCTAAGAACACGCTGGCTCGCATCGCCGCCAAGGAAGCAGGCATCGAGGGCCTCGACGAGATTCTCGCCGGCCCGACCGCCATCACCTTCGTGAAGGGTGACTTCATTGAGGCTGCGAAGATCATCCGTGACTTCGCCAAGGATAACAAGGCCCTGGTTATCAAGGGTGCCGCCGCTGACGGCACCGTCTACGATGCCGAGGGTGCCGTGAAGCTGGCGGATCTCAAGTCCCGCCCGCAGCTGCTCGCCGAGTTCGCCGGCGACGTCAAGGCTACGATGGCCAAGGCCGCGTACCTGTTCAACGCTCTGCCGACCAAGGCCGTGCGTACGATCGACGCGCTTCGCGAGAAGCAGGAGAAGGCTGCCTGATTCACTTGCGGCTCGCCGCATGAATCACCACGCTTCAATAACTGAAAACAACCAAGGTTTATTCGGTGGCGGGTTCCACTTCACCGCCGCCAAGTATTGAAAGGAAGCCATTATGGCTAAGTACACCAATGAAGAGCTGCTCGAGGCTTTCGGTGAGATGACCCTCGTCGAGCTCTCCGAGTTCGTCAAGGCCTTCGAGGAGAAGTTCGACGTCGAGGCCGCCGCTCCGGCCGCCGTCGCCGTTGCCGCCGCTCCGGGCGCTGCTGCTCCGGCCGAGGAGGAGAAGGATGAGTTCGACGTCATCCTGTCCGCCGTCGGCGACAAGAAGATCCAGGTCATCAAGGCCGTGCGCGCCATCACCTCCCTGGGTCTGGCCGAGGCCAAGGCCCTCGTGGACGGCGCTCCGAAGCCGGTTCTGGAGAAGGCCAAGAAGGAAGACGCCGAGAAGGCCAAGGCTCAGCTGGAAGAGGCTGGCGCCACCGTCGAGCTCAAGTGATTGGTGCGGTCTTAGACCGCGTGATGCTTGCTGTGACCCCGTCCGCATGGTTTATGCGGGCGGGGTCCGCTCATATGCGGCGCAAGGAGGCGTTTTCGGGGGTATAGTGCCGTTGTACCCCCTAGGGGTGGAGCGCGATGATGCGGACTATCCACTTTGGGCACCTACAATGGTCGGAAATTGTTGATTTCCGGCATGATAATCCGCCGCGTTGCGGGGAAGCATGACACAATGGCAGGTAGTGTGACTACCTGTGGCAGGGTGTGAAAGGAAGGCGATCCGGTGAACGAGGAAACGACGCTGCAATGGGTCATCAGGGCGAACGGCTCTGAGGTGGGGCGGGTCAGCCCGTCCCACAGCGTGGAGATCGGCCGTAAGCCGTTGCGCCCGCTGGCGGATGACGGCATGTCGCGGATCGACGTGCCGGATGAGACCCGTTCGATGTCCAAGCGTCACGCCGTGTTCAGCGTGAGCGAGAACGGCGCGGCCAATGTGCGTGACATGGCGTCCACCAACGGCACGTACGTGGTGCGTGACGATGGCGGTCTGATGCGCCTGCCGCAGAGCGTGGATTTCCTGCTGCCCACGTCGCCGGTGCGCATGCAGTTCGGCGATGTGCCGGTGGATTTCACCCGGGTGGAGCAGGAGGCGCCGGAGGCGCCGCAGCCCGCCGTGCCCGATCTGTTCGACTACGCCGTGGGGGAGGGCCGGCAGGAACCCGATGCCGCCGATATGTCGGTGGACGACATCCTGGATCTGCGCGCCGGGGAGCCGACCAGCATGTTCCAGGCCGATAGCGTGAAGCATCGCGCCCAGGAACTGGATGCCGCGCAGCATCAGACATTCGAGCCGTTCCCGTTCGAGCAGGCTGCGGTGCCGCTGACGATCATGCCGGAGACCGAACAGGAGGGGGCCCCGCGCGATCTGTTCGAGGACGCGCAGTCCGCGGGGGTCGACGCTGAGGACCTGCATCTGGACGAGGAGCCCGTTGACGACAATCCGACCGCGCCCCAGAGGGTGGATTCGGTGTGGACGCTGGTTGCCGAACAGCAGGATGGTCAGGCGGAATCCGAGCCGGCTTCCGAACCGCAGTCCGCATCCGAGGAACAAGCCGTGCCGGATACGCAGCCGGCCGTCGAGGAGGCCCGGCCGTCCGAGGAACCTGCGGACGATCCGGCCGCAGGCGCCCCGCTGGTGTTCACTGCGATGACGGCCGACCAGCCCTCGTCCATGCCGGACCTGGACCGAGAACCGGCCGCGCGCGAGGAACCCGCGCCCACGGAGTCCGTGCCCGAGGAATCGGAGCCCGCGGGAATCGCGGAATCGTTCACGCCGGCGTTCGAACCGGGTTCGGTGTTCGAGCGGGTGTCCCAGGGTGGATTCGCCCCGCCCGAACCCGCTGTGCAGATCGACGGCATGACCTCCGACGATGCCAAGCGCACCACCGATTTCACCATGCAGTTCGAGATGGCGCGGCATCCGCAGCTGCTGCCGTTCCTGGCCATGAATCCCTCGCTGTATGACGATCTGTACGCGTGGCTGGCGGCGCAGGGCAACCAGGACATCGACGAGGCGTTGAGCCGTAACGAGGGCTATCAGGAGTACCGCCGAGCGGTAGGGAAGTGAGTGAAGCGATGAGTGAGAATATGCCGCAGACCGGTACCGGTGTGGAGCGGTTGCGTCTCTGGCGCGAACGCTTCCGCGAAACGCTGGCGCCGTCGCCGCTGGAGGATGCCGAACAGCTTGCCGCCCGTCTCGACCTGACCCACGCGCATCCGTCCGGCATCGCCAAACTGTTCGCCAGCGGCCAGGTTTCGCTGGATTCGTTGTTCCGGGATAACGGGATGTTGCGTGCCGCGGGCCGCCGCATCGAACGGGTGCTGGACGACCGTGCGGCGAAGAGCCGCGTCAGCGGCATGGCGGAATTGTCGCTGGTGGTGGGCATCGCCACGTGGTCGGGCCGGCAGATGCCGGTGCTGCTGTATCCGGTGGACGTCGAACGCCGTGGCGATTCGGTGACCACGGGGACGACCATCCGTTTCACCGGCAGGGTGCATCTGAATTCGGCGTTCGTCAATGAGATGTGCAACGGCGGCGTCGAGCTGGACGAGCGCGACCTGTTCGACGGCTCCCACTATGCCACGGGTTCCCCGGAGACGTCGACCGTATTCTCCGCCATCACGAATCTGGCGACGCAGGTGTTCGGCGACTTCTCGATCGAACGGCATATCGTGATTGGCTGCTTCTTCGACCCGTCCACGCAGATGCTGCTGGAGAGCCAGCGCATCATCGACGCACTGGCCCAGGGCCCGACGGGCAACACCCTGCTGGATGCGCTGGCCGGGTACGGGAGCGCCGCGGATGCGCTGCGCAATGATGCGATCGCCGAGTTCAGCCCGTTCGATGGCGACCCGCACTCGGAATTCGAGGCCGGGGATGTGGATAATACGACGCGCTACGCGGCCTCGGTGGCCGCGGCCGGGCATTCGGCGGTGCTGGATTGCGCGGCCGGCGTGAACACCGCGGAACAGGCGGTGGCGTTGGCCTCGCGGTGTGTGATGAGCGGCCGCTCGGTGCTGTATGTGCCGTGCGTGTCCGATCAGAAGCGCCGGTTCATGCAGGCGATGCGCGCCAACGAACTGGGCGGCCTGGTGCTGGACTTGGCCGATCCGGATACCAACGGCGCCATCGACAAGCAGCTGATCACGGCGGTCGGCTTCCAGTCCGGGGTGGCGACCTCCCGTTTCGACCAGCTGTCGGATGAACTGGTCGGCGTGCGTTCGCGCCTGACCCGGTACCTGGGCGATCTGCATGGGGTGAACCAGGATTGGGACGTCTCCGCGTATCAGACGATCCAGCATCTGGCGAATATCGCGGAACTGCCGACCCATCCGGCCACCCGGGTGCGGCTGTCGAAGGAGTCTGCGCGTGCGTTGAAGGGGCGTCTGGACGAGTGGTCCGACCGGTTGCGCCGTGCCGGAGAACTGGGCGAGTTCGTGATCGGCCCCGCCGATACTGCCTGGTACAAGGCCTCGCTGTTCACCGAGGAGGAGGCCGTCGCCGCGTACCAGCGGGTCAGTGACGTGCTGCTGAAGATGCTGCCCGCCACTCGCGAGCAGGTGACGAGCGTGGTGCAGACCTGCGGGTTCCCCGTGCCGAACACCGCCAACGATTGGGCGCGTCAGGTGACGGTGCTCAAGAACCTGCGTCGTGTGCTGGATGTGTTCCAGCCGGAGATCTTCGAACGCGACATCAACGCCATGATCGAGGCGAGCAAGTCCAAGGCCGCCCGTAAGGCCGAGGGCACCACGTTGGGCTTCTGGGAGCGGCACCGCCTGCTCAAGGAGGCCAAGAGCCTGCTGCGCGTGGGCGCGCAGGTGGAGAATCTGCACGATGCCCTGCAGGTGGTGGCCCGTCAGGCCGAGCAGTGGCGCGTGTTCGTGCCTCACGGCGGCTGGCCGGTGTTGCCGCCGCATCTGGATGACATCATCGACACCCAGGAGCAGCTGGCGGCCGATCTGACGGCGCTGGACACGGTCCTGGCCACCACGCCGTCCGGCGGCGATCTGCAGTCGTTGGATCTCAACCAGGTCGAGACCCGTCTCAAGGCGTTGTATGACGACCGTCTGGCGTTGGACACGCTGCCGGAACGCTGCCGCTTGGAACGCGATTTCCAGACGGTCGGACTCGGCGAGCTCGTCGGCGATCTGAACGCCCGCCGGGTGGATGTGGACGCCGTGGACGGCGAACTGCAGCTGGCCTGGTGGACCACGGTGTTCGAGGACATCGTCCGCTCGTCGGCGATCATCTCGAATCAGGACGGTCTGGCGATGCAGGCCGCCGCGGACCGGTTCGTGCAGGTCGATATCGAGCATGTGCGCTCCGCGGGGCCCATGGTGGCGCAGGAGACGACCCGTCGGCTGTGCGATATGCTGTTCGCCCGCACCCAGGAGGCGAATCTGCTGCACACCACGTTGGCGGGCAGCCACAAGGTGCCGTTGAGTCGCATCCGCCGCGACCATGCGGAGATCTTCGCGGCCGCCAAGCCGGTGCTGGTGGCCACGCCGGCTGCGTTGTCCGCCACCACGGATCCCGAACCGGTGGCCGACGTGGCGGTGATCGATGCGGGGGCCCATATGCAGCCTCTGGAACTGCTGACGATCGCGAGCCGTGCCCGGCAGGTCGTGGTGCTGGCCCACTGCGATACGACGAGCTGCGAGGGGCTGAAGATGTTGGCGGACATGCTGCCCCGCATCACGATGAAGCCGTCATCCTCGCGCCGGTCGCCGCGGCTGACGGCGTTCCTGGAAGCCGAAGGGTACGGCGCGCTGTCCTATGATGTGGCCAAGGCCGGTGGCCAGGGGCATGTGCTGTTCCACCGCATCGAGGCCAACGGCGTGCCGGTGATGACGAGCGGACTGGTGGAGAGCAGCCAGCAGGAGATCGACGAGGTCGTCAGGCTGATCACCGAACGCGCCGCCGAATTCACCATCGTTCCGGCCGGTTATACGCTGACGGTGGTGGTGCTGACCGGCGTCTTCCGGTTGAGGCTGGGCGCCGAACTCAAGTCGTTGGCGGCCAGGAACAAGTCCATGGACCGGTTCCTGCGCCATGTGCGGCTGGTCGACATCGACGAGGTCACCGGCGCATACGCCACGGATGTCATCCTGTCGCTGAGCTACGCCAAGACGGCGCACGGCAGGCTGCTGCAGCAGTTCGGCGACGCCGGTTCCGCCGGCGGACGCGGCATGCTGCTGGATGCGCTGGCCCTGACCAGCCGCCATCTGGACATCGTCGCCGCCTTCGGCTCCGAGGACATGGAGGATGAGCGTCTGCACCAGCCCGGCGCCAAACTGCTCAAGTCCATACTCCAGTGGGCCGAGCAGCTGGACGATCAGCCCGTGCTCCCGCAGTCGCTGGACGCCGGCTCCAACGTGCTGTTCAACGACCTGGCCGAGCGCATCCGCAAGCGCGGGCTGGAAGTGGCCGTGGACTACGGGTTCGAGAAGGGTCTGCGCATCCCGATGGTGGTGGGTTTGAAGAACCGTCCGTTCGCGTTGGCGGTGATGACCGACGACACCGGGTTCATGGGCATCCAATCCACGCGCGAACGTCACCGTGTGCTGATGCAGCGGATGCAGACATTGGGCTGGTCGGTGATGACGGTATGGAGCGTGGGCGCGTTCGTCAACCCGGAGAAGGAAGTCGACCGTATCATCGCCCGGCTGGGCGAGCTGTACCGGGACATGCAATGAGCGGGGAGTATTCGGCAACGCGCCGTACGCCGCGGCGCCATAAGCGCGTGGTACGCCAGGGCAACGAGCTGTTCGACGCCGACGGCGTGAAGCTGGAACCGGGCGATATGCGCACCGAACAGCAGCGCCAGGCCGATGACGACCGTCGGATCCTCGGCGAACTGCCGCCCCATTGGGCGGTGTTCGAGTCTCGTCAGTAGCGCTCCTCGGTGGCCACGGCCACGATCATCCCCTGATCCTGCAACGTCAGGATGCGCAGCGCCTCGTCGGAAGGCAGCGCGAACGGCACCAACGCGGTGCCGCTGCCCGCCTCCGGTTCGGCCGGCATCCCCATCGTCACCGCGCGGGCGGCGATGGCGCACGTCTCCCCGGTATTCGGGGCGTCCGACGGATACGCGGAGCAGATTCCCGAGGCGGTCAGCCCCACGGCATCGCCCGGCAGCAACCCCTCCCATCCTCCGGACAGCCGCACGTCGATAACCGTGTGCCCCGGCGGCGTCGCCGGACGTTCGCCGGCCAGCGTACCGAGTATCGGCATCCCCTCGGCGATGTCGACCCGCGCGATGAGTCCTTCGGCGTCGGCCACATGCCGCAGCGCGCCGGCGAAGGCATCGGAGGCGGGAACGCTGACCGCCTCCACGTCACCGGCGTGGATGGTCTGCCCGCGGTCGATGTCCGCCGCAGCCAGCAATACGGTCTGGGTCGCCACGGTGGATTCAAGGCATTGCAGGACGGCCAGCACCGCCAGCCCGGCCAGCACGGACGCCAACAGCCGCCGCCCCCGGTCGATGAGTCGCCGCCGCTCCAGACTGGTGCCGGTCCTCGGCGGGCGCATATGAAAACAGTCCATCATGCAAGCATGATGGACTGGCAGGCCGGTTGGGCGCAAGCCGTCGGCGGCAATGTGGTCGAACGGTTCCGGGTTATCCACACCGTCCGTGTCGTTCGGTCACTTGCCCGACGACTTGGACGCACCGTCGGTGCGGTAGAAGCCGCTGCCCTTGAACTCGATGGGCACGGCCGAATAGATCTTGCGCACCTGCTCCTGTCCGCATTCGGGGCAGACCGTGATCGGGTCGTCCTCGAACGACTGGTGCGCGGTGAAATCGTACGAGCAGTTCTTGCAACGGTAATGATAGGTAGGCAACGCTTATCCTCCACAGGTCATCCACGGGCGCGGCATACGGCCGACCCGTACATATCCTAGTCGTCGCCCTGACAGCGGTGCGCGTATGGCAGAATGGAGCCGTGTCCGTATTCCAGCTCTTCCGTGGTGGCCTCCGGTCGTCCTCGAACGCCATCCGCATGCCCCATGAACTGAACGCGCCGGAGGGTTGCCCGCCCATTCGGCTGCGTCCGCTGACGGTGGAGGACTCCTCTGAGTGGAACGAGGTCCGGTGGCGCAACGACGACTGGCTCTCCCCATGGGAATCGGGCGATCCGATGCACGGCCCGGGCATGAGCTACAACGCGTGGATCGCCTGGCAGCGCCGCAGCGAACAGGCGGGCACCGGTGCCATCTTCGCGATCGAATACCAGTGGCGGATCGTCGGTCAGATCTCGATCGGGGCGATCTGCTACGGGGCGATGCGCAGCGGCGTCATCGGATACTGGGTGGACGAATCGTATATCGGCAGGGGATTCGCCCCGACGGCGGTGGCAGTGCTCGCCGATTGGGCGCTGGCCGATGCCGCCGGTCCGCGGCTGCACCGCCTGGAGATCGCGGTCCTGCCGGAGAACGAGCGCTCGCTGGCCGTGGCGCGGAAGGTCGGGGCCCGGTACGAGGGTACGCGATCGCGCTATATGTATGTGCGTGGGCAATGGCGGGATCATGAGAGCTTCGCGTTGCTGGCGGAGGACGTGGGGGAGGGGTTCGCAAGGCGGCTTTCGTCCCGACACGCCCGGAGCGAATAGCGCGAGATTTGCCAAAGTCTCCTATTCTTAGGGGATATGGGTTACGAATCGCTGAGCACCGTCATCGTGCTGGTGATCGTCGTACTCATGTTGGCCGTATGGCTGCCCAGAAGGACGGTCAACGGTATGAAACATGTGATGGAGCATCGCGAGGACCGGTATTCCTCGTCGCTGCATCTGGTGGACGCAGACAGCGGGACCAAGTTCTCGGACGTGCGCACGCCGCAGGCGAAAGGGGCAATCATGCAGCCAAGCCAGCCGCACAAGGCCATGTCGGCGGCGGAGCATATCGCACAGGTACGGCGTATGCGCCGCGAGGCCGCGCGTCGCCGCGCCGTCATCGCGGGCGTGCTGGCGGCGGCCACGGTCGTCGTCATCGTCCTGGCGGTTGTCCTGCGTTTCAGCCCGCTGTTCGCGCTGATTCCCGGCGGACTGCTGCTGGTGGTGCTGGGACTGGGTATCAACGCCGCCCGCCACGCGCGCGCATGGGAGCGCAAGGTGGCGGAACGCCGTGCCAGGAGATCGCAGGCCAAGCCCGTCCAGCCGGTTGTTCAGGCCCGTGAGCGGGATGCGTCCGCGGCTCCAACCGAGGCGATGGAGCAGCGGGAGATCCGCAGGGCGCTGCGGGAGTCGGAGGAGGAGAAGGCCCGCGTCCAGGCGCGCCGTGAGGCCCGTCGTGCCGATGTGGTGGATGTCGACTCGGTGGTGGTCGAGGAGCGCACCGATGACGACCGCATCGTCATGCAGCGTGACGATGCCCGGAACGACGACGTCCCGCACGCCGAGGCGTCCCACGCCGAGAACGAGCAGGCGGTGCCGGCCGACGCCACCACCGAACTCGATGAGGTCCGCCCCGCGCGGGCGTTGGACGCGTTCGAGGTCGCGGCGTCTCAGGACCTGATCTCCTTCACGCTGGGGGAGCCGAGGAACGGGTTCGATGTGCGCCCCGAGGCACCCGAAAGCCTGGAGATCCGTTCGACCCGTCAGGTGGCCAAGGCGGTGCCGGTGGAGGAGGAGCCCGCCGATGCCCAGCCTCAGCCCGCCGCGCAGGAAGAGCCGGCTGCACAGGATGCGCAGGACGACGTGGCCGATTCCGAGGGCGTGTCCTTCCATGATGCCGAGGTCTCGGCGCAGGTCGAGGCCCCGGTGGCGACCAGCGAGTCGCTCGGCACGGGCCTGGATACCATCCTGGCGCGCCGTGGGGCTTGATTTTCCAAGCTGTTCACTCTCAGCGTTAGCACTCAAGTTGGCAGAGTGCTAAAAATCGCGCTACGATGAGTCCTAGCGCGAAGGAACGGCAGCGCGGGTGTTCGTCAGCCTCCCGTCCTGCAGGACCGTCGCGGAAGACCATATCGTTACTCTTACTAGAAAGAGGAGGTCCACAGTGTCGATCTCACTCACACCGTTGGAAGACAAGATCATCGTCAAGCAGGCCGAGGCCGAGACCCAGACCGCGTCGGGTCTGTACATCCCGGACAACGCCAAGGAGAAGCCGCAGCAGGGCGAAGTCCTGGCCGTCGGCCCGGGCCGTCGCGACGACAAGGGCGAGCGCATCCCGATGGACGTCAAGGTCGGCGACAAGGTGCTGTACTCCAAGTACGGCGGCACCGAGGTGCACTATGAGGGCGAGGACTACCTGATCGTCTCCTCGCGTGACCTGCTCGCCATCATCGGCTGAGTCGATCCGAACAACCGTTGCAGTGGGCGCTCCGGATTTCTCCGGGGCGCCCACTGCCATATACGCGGTGTGCATCCGTCCATGCTCGTTCGGCATTGCCCTGAATCAAGCGTCATGCAGTACAGTGGATGGCAACGGGACTGTTGAGGGGGTGGCCATGGAACATTCCGAACCCGCGCCGACGGAGGAATCCACAACTCTGGCGAACGCGCTCATCGATGCGCTGGACGCGGTGCTGTCCTGCTCGCGCAGTGTGGTGGAGCTGGCCGTTGCCACCTTCATCGCCGGAGGGCACCTGCTGCTGGAGGACGTGCCCGGCGTCGGCAAGACCACGCTGGCCCGTGCGCTCGGCACCGCCATCGGCGGCGACACCCGCCGCATCCAATTCACGCCGGACATGCTGCCCGGCGATCTGACCGGCGTCAGCGTCTACAACCAACGCACCGGCAGCTTCGACTTCCACCCGGGGCCGCTGTTCGCCAACATCGTCATCGCCGACGAGGTCAACCGCGCGAACCCCAAGGCCCAATCGGCCATGCTGGAGGCCATGGGCGAAGGCCAGGTCAGCGCCGACGGCCGCACCTGGCCGCTACCCGATCCCTTCTTCGTGGTGGCCACGCAGAACCCCATCGAGCTGGAAGGCACCTACCCGCTGCCCGAGGCGCAGCTCGACCGGTTCATGGCCTGCACGGGCTTCGGATACCCCACGGCGGAGGCGGAATGCGCGATGCTGACCTCGCCGGACAGCGCGCAACCGCTGCGTTCGCTGCATGAGATCTGCACCGTCGAACAGGCCCAGGCCATGCGCGCGGCCGTGGCGCAGATCATGCTCTCGACCCCGGTGGCGCGGTACATCGTGGACATCGTATCCGCCACACGCGCGCATACTGGCATCCGGTACGGCGCTTCGCCCCGCGCCGGACTGCATCTGGCCGCCATGGCCCGGGCGAAGGCGCTGATGGCGGGCCGTGGCTTCGTCATCCCCGACGACGTGCGCGCCGTGGCCGTGCCGGTGCTCGGACACCGCCTGGTGTTGCAGGACGGCGGGTACGGCATGGCCGTGATGGACCATGCCAGGCGTCTGGTGGCGGGGATCCTCGACCAGGTGGCGGTGCCGCGTGCCGAACGACGGACGGCCGTCGGCGGTTTCAAGCGCCACGAGAGGTGACATGATGGGCATCCGGCGCGGCAAGGCAGGCAGGATAAGGCCCCGCCGTGCCCACTGGTGCCGATTCGCGCTGATACGCCCGAGCGTCGGCGGCTGGGCGATGATCCCGGTCGCCGTGGCGGTCTGGTATATGGCGTTGCTGCTGGACGAGCGCACACTGGTGGCCGCCGCGCTCACGCTCACCGCCGCCTGGGGTCTGGATCTGGTCATGACGGTGGTGCAGGGCGTGCTGATCGCCACATCGTCTCTCCCACCGACGCATCCAACAACAACCGTGCAGATTGAACGGTTGGACGCGGACGGGCATCGCCTCGAACGGTATGTGGGGATGCCGCAGGATACGCGCGGCTGGTACCGGCGCGTGGCACGGGTCGTCCGATGGCGCTCGCCGATGCGACTGTTCGCCGGGCGTGTGCCGGTGCGCGACGGCGGCGAGTTCGTCATCCTGCCCGACGCCGCGGCCCCATCCGGGAGTCAACATGCCGCTGACGCCCGCCTGCAGGGGCAGGAGCGCACCGAATCCACGGGCACGGTCCGCGCCTATACGCCCGGCGATTCGCCGAATCTCATCGCCTGGCGGCACAGCGCGCACCGCGGCATGCTGATGACCCGCGAAAGCGGACGAGACACGCGCGCTACGCTGATCATCGTCCTCGATACGACCGTGGATCGGGCCGCCGGCGATCGGGGATTCGACGGGCATGTCATCCGCGCGCAACAGTTGCTGCCGTCCATGCCGGCCACGAACCGCCTCGTCGTGACCGACGGCAACCATGTGGCGAACGACCACACCTCCGCCTTGCGATTGCTGGCCGCCGTCACACCCGCCGCGCAGCCCCGTCTCCAACCGGACGCCGATCGGACGCCATCCGCCGCCAATCGGCCGCCATCCGACCCCGCTGGCAACGCCGATCCATCCACCATGCAGCGCATGGCCGCAACCGTCGCCGCGGCGGCCGCCGTACCGGGGCACGGGCCGGTCACCATCGCCATCATCACCAGCCAGCCGCAAGGACCGCTGGTGCAGGCCATCCGCGCCGCGGTCGCGGGAGCACGGACCCTACCCGTGCAACCCTGGCATGAGGCGGCGGAACGCATGATCGCCACGTCGCTGCCGGAACGCCGCAGCGGTGCGCCAACCGGCCACCGCCGTAACCGCAGTCCGGTCATCGACGCGCGCGATCGAACACGCGAATCCCGTGCCCAAGACAACCCGCCGTCGCCGACCATCACCCCGCGCCTGGTCCGTGTCGGCGTCCTGGCCGCGTACGTCGCGCTGACCATCATGGGAGCTGCCGGACTGGCCGACGCGAACGGCTGGTGGCCTTGGGCGGCCGGGCTGATGCTGGCGGCCGTCATCGCGGAATCCTCGATCCCCAGCCGCACACCCCTGCGCGGCGCGCTGCGTGTGGTCGGCATGGCCGTGCTGTTGGCCGTGGCCGGACTGACGTCGGCGGGTATGCGCATCGACGTCGGTTCCGTGCTGGATGCGGCGGGAACCGTGCCGGGATCCTCGGCAGGTGGCGAGACCCCAGGTGTGTGGGACGTCATCCGGCTGGTGCCGGATATGGCCGCGTCCACCGTGCAGGGCGCGGCCACCGTGGGATTCGAGAGCCTGCGCAGGCAGTTGCCGCCGTTGACGGTCAATCCGGCCGGCGACGCGTTCCTGATCATCGTCTGCGCGCTGGCCGCCATCGCGATCCGCTGCCTGCTGTACTGGCGCGTCGGCGTGCCGCTGCTGGCGTTGCTGCCGCTGACCGCGCTCGCCGCCGACTACAGCCTGGTCGGGCATACGGCGGCCTGGTGGCAGGTGCTGCTGCTGGTTGTGGCGTTGCTGCTTGCGCTGCTGACGGTACGCGGGTCCATCGGCGTGTCGCCGCCCACCTGTGCGGCGGTGGTGGCGGCGGTGACCACGCTGGCGATGGCGTTGACGCCGGCCACGCTGTCGCTGGCCTATAACGTGCCGCTGTCCATCGGGGAGTCGACCGGTCTGTTCACCTCGAACACCGTCAACCCAATGGTCGATCTGCGTCGGACCCTGCAATCGCGGTCGCGGGCCGTGGTACTCACCTATGAGTCGGGCACGCCGCTGACGCTGCGCATGGCCACGTTGGGCGATTTCGACGGCGACACCTGGAGCTATGAGGAGCAGTTCGCCAAGGACGGCAGCCTCTACGGCTCGGGCATCCAGCTCGGCCGTGACAGCAGCAACACACTGAGCGACGAGGAACGCACGGCAGGCATGATGACGCCGTTGTCGCTGTACCTGATCGTCTCATACCTGACAAGGGGCGGCGAGACGCATGGCCTGCTCGGAGACGGCACCCCCTACTCCGAATTCGCGTTTTCCCCGCAGCACTTCGTCAACTATGCCACCATCACCATCGACCGGCTCAACTCCCGTTTCCTGCCCATGCCGGGCATCATCAACCCGAATTCATTGCAGTTCGGGTCGTCGACCCATACCGGATGGCTGTGCTACTCGGACGGCACGGTGTACAACCGCACAACGATCGCCGCGCAGGGTACGCGATATTACGCGGAGGGCCTGTACCTCGATCCCATCGGTGCCGACGACGGGTTCGCGCAGATCGATAGCCTCGATGATTGGCGCGAGCAGCTCCTGGACATGGAGCAGTCCCCGGATTGGCCGACCCGCACGGCGGCGCGACTGCGGTATATCGCGGCGGGCAACGCCCGGCAGGTCAACGGCTGGATGCTGATCCCCCTGACCGGGGACTTCGACAACCCGCAGTCGGCGTTGATCTGGCGTGACGCGGCGGGCAATGAGGTGAGCCGAGACAACGAGGAATTCGCCGACGCCGTTCAATTGAGTAGCGACGAATCGCTCATCGTGTTCCAGGGCAACGGCAACACGGCCACCGCCGCGCTGCCGTTGTACGATCCGTCCGAATACTACGGAGACGGTGCCGCTTCCGAGGATGGTGCCGTTGACGAGGACGGTACCGTGTCCGGGGACGGCGTCGTGTCCAGTGATCCCGTGCTGGATGAACTCCTCGGCATGACCGGGCGTTTCAACGCCGAAGGCGGTGAACGGCAACGTGCCGAGGAGGCGGCTTTCGCCGACCTGCAGGATATCAGCCAACGGGAGGGGCTGAGCGACAGCGGGGTGATGATTTATGACGGGCTTGCCCCGGTCGCCTCCCCGGCCGACTCGCCGTGGCTGCGCAAGGCGCTGTCCGAGGTGGAGCACAACCAGGAGCGCGTGCACGACCAGTACACGGCGTTGCCCGATGACCTGCCGCAATCCGTCCGCGCCGTGGTGGATCAGGCGCGGTCCGATGGCGTGACGGTCCCGGCGTCCGACCATGACGAGCAGATTGCCGCCATGCGCTGGCTGGTCGACTACTTCACTGATCCGGACAACGGCTTCGTCTACACGCTGGACGCCCCCGACGGCGACGGCCGCAACAACCTGGAGGTCGTCGGCGACTTCCTGGAACGCCGGTCCGGCTACTGCTCGCACTACGCCTCCACGCTGGCCGTGCTCGGTCGCGCGCTGGGCGTGCCGACGCGCATGGTGCTCGGCTACAGCGCCAGCGGCGTTCAGGCCGAGGCTGATTTCACCTACGAGGTGACCGCCGACCAGCTGCACGCCTGGGTGGAGGCCTACATCGACGACGTCGGCTGGGTGCCGTTCGACGTCACACCCGCCTCCACAGATGACGCCGACGCCGACGACACGGCTGATACCCCGGCGGCCCAGTCCGGGGACGACACCGACGCCCCGGTACCGGAGGATGACGCCGATGCCGCTGATGGGGACGGCACCACCACGGACGACGACACGACGGATAGCGACGGGAACACGGGCGAGGACGGCGAGGCAACCTCCGAACAACAGGCCTTGGGCACCAGCGACACGTCACCGGCGACGTTGCTGGCATGGGCGGTTGGCGGCATCGGCGTGGTGCTGGCGGTCACGGCGCTGTGCTGCCTGCCGATGCTGGTGCGACGGCGACGTCGGAGACGACGGCTGCACATCGCATCCGGAACCGGTGCCGACGGCGAACGGTGGATCGCCGCCTGGCGGGAGATCGCGGACAGCGCGTGGGACAACGGCGTGCGGTGGGGGGAGATCGAAACCGACCGCGACATCGCGCGACGTATCGTCGACTTGCTGGAATCCGGCTCGTCGGCGGGAACGGAAACCGTCGAACAGATCAACCGCATCGCCGCCCAGGCAACGGCGGCGGCCTTCGGCGGCACATCCGAACACGCCGGGGACCTCGCGCCCATCGTCGGGTCCGCGGTGGAGGCGATGCGGGCGGCCAACGCCGCACCGCGGTATCGCCGTATCCTCGGCGTCCTGTGCCCCGCATCCCTGTTCCGCGCACGCAGGTAGCCCCGCTCTCATGCCGAGAACGCGGCGCTTCCGCGGCCGGCGGCGGGACTAGGATGGGGCTATGAGTTTCAAACATCGCAGCATTCTTGACACCATCCCCGGATACAAGCAGGGCAAGCCGGCGCCGGCCAAGCCCGGCCAGCGCACGTTCAAGCTGTCCAGCAACGAGAACGCCTTCGAGCCGCTGCCCAGCGTGGCCGAGGCCATTACCAGCCAGGCCACCGGCCGCATGAACCGCTACCCGGACATGCGCGGCTGGGCCGTGGTCGAACGGCTGGCCGAGCGCTACGGCGTGGAGGCGGAGAACGTCATGCTCGGCTGCGGATCCACCGAGGTCATCACCATGCTGGTGAACCTGGTGGCCGGTCCGGGCGACGAGATCGTCTACCCGTGGCGCAGCTTCGAGGCGTACCCGCTGATCGTGGCCGGCGCCGGCGCCACCAGCGTGCAGGTGCCGAACCTGCCGGACGGCTCGCATGACGTGGACGGGCTGATCGCCGCGGTCAACGACCGCACGCGCCTGGTCATCGTCAACAATCCGAACAACCCCACCTCCACGTCGATCTCGGACGCCGATGCGCGCCGCATCATGCAGGCCGTGCCCTCCGACGTGCTCGTGCTGTTCGACGAGGCCTACATCCAGTTCAACACCGCCGCCGACACGAGCGTGGCGATGGACCTGTTCCGCGAGTATCCGAATGTGGTGGTGGCCCACACGTTCTCCAAGGCCTACGGCCTGGCCGGCCTGCGCATCGGCTACGCAATCGCGCCCGCCGACGTGGTGGAGGGCATGAGCAAGGTGGCGCTGCCGTTCGGTGTGACCGAAACCGCGCAGGTGGCGGCCGTCGCCTCGCTGGACGCGCAGGAGGAGCTGGACGAGCGCGTGCGGGCGATCATCGCCGAACGCGACCGTGTGGTGACGGCGCTGCGCGAGCAGGGGTGGGAGTTCCCGACCCCGTACGCGAACTACTTCTGGCTGCCGCTGGGCGAGCGGACCGGGCAGGCCGCGGCCGCGTTCACGGAGCAGGGCCTATCGACCCGCGTGTTCCCCGGCGAGGGCGTCCGCATCTCCGTCGGCGAGCCCGAGGCCAACGATCTGGTCATCAAGGTCTGCGCGGAGCTCAAGGCTCAAGGACTGTAATCCGACACGCCGAGGACGCCGTTCCGCATGCGCCGGTGGATGATCCGGGCCCTGGAATCCACCGGCGCGACACGCTGAATATGCAGGGTGCGACACGCTGAAATCAATGTCCTGAAAAGGGCATTATTCCAAGGGTTTCCATGTGGTGCGACCCGCGGGTTGGCGCGCGGGTGACTTGCGGATTTCCTCAGGCTGTGCCATGATAGCCAAGTTGCCGGTTGAGGCCACGGTCGCTTGCGGTAACACGGCGGATTTCCCAAGCGGTCAAAGGGACCTGACTGTAAATCAGGCGCTTCGTGCTTCAGTGGTTCGAATCCACTATCCGCCACGCCTCGGTAGCTCAGTGGTAGAGCACTTCCTTGGTAAGGAAGAGGTCGTGAGTCCGATTCTCACCCGAGGCTCTCTGGCGGGGTAGCTCAGCTGGTTAGAGCGTACGACTCATAATCGTAAGGTCAAGAGTTCGAGTCTCTTCCTCGCTACAAGAGCCGGCGACCGTCGGCGGACAACGAACACAGAGGTGAATGACAATGGCAAGCAAGAGCGCCGACATCCGTCCGGGCATCACGCTGGCATGCACTGAGTGCAAGGAACGCAACTACATCACGACGAAGAACCGCCGTAACACGCCGGATCGTCTGGAGCTGAAGAAGTTCTGCTCCCGCTGCGGCAAGCAGACCGTGCATCGCGAGACCCGCTGAGCACATACAGGCTTTCAAACCCGACCCAACCGGTCGGGTTTTTTCGTATAGGATGACAGGCATGACGACTTTTGCGGAACTCACCACCATCGGCGTGGGCGGCCCCATCGCCCGTTTCATCGAACCCACCACACGCGTCGGCGTCATCGAGGCCATCGAGGAGGCCGACGCCAAGGGCCTGCCGCTGTGTGTGATCGGCGGCGGCTCCAACATGCTGGTGTCCGACGCGCCGTTCCCCGGCGTGGTGGTCCGCGACGCCCGCCGCGCCATCACCGTGCCCGACGAGGCGGCCCCGGTGGAGGGCGGCGACCGCACCGTGCACGTCAACGCCGAGGCCGGCTGCAACTGGGACGACTTCGTGGCGTTCACGGTGCAGATGGGTCTGGAGGGTGTCGAGGGGCTCTCAGGCATCCCCGGCACCGTCGGCGCGTCCGTGGTGCAGAACATCGGCGCCTACGGTCAGGAGGTCGGCGCGTCCGTGGAATCGGTGGAGGCCTGGGACCGCCGGGACAAGCGCACCGTTGAACTGACGCCGGAGGACCTGAAGTTCGGATACCGTTCGTCGGCGCTCAAATCCAGCATGTATGCGGCACCGGCCACCCCGGCCGGCGAGTTCTTCCCGACGCCGCGCTACGTGGTCCTCTCCGTCACGTTCGCCCTGCGGCACAGCGCCACCGGCACCGTCGGCTACGGCCAGCTCGCCAAGGCGCTCGGTGTTGAGGTCGGCGACCGCATGGAGACCGACGCCATCCGCAATGCGGTGCTCAAGGTGCGCGCCTCCAAGGGCATGCTGGAGGACGCCGCCCGGTACCTGGGCCCGGCCATGGCCGGCACCAAGCGCGATGATCAGGTGCGGATCGCCCTGCGCGCCCAGTATGGCGACGTCGCTGATTCCCTCGCCGTGCCGGAAACCCCCGGATCGGACTCTGACACATCTGTCGCGGCGGAACGGCTTGTTTCCAACACCGCGGATACCGAACTTGTGTCACAGTCCACGGCGGCGTCTGCCGTGACCGTCGACTCGGGTATCGCGCCGGATTATGACCGTCACAGCTGCGGCAGCTTCTTCATGAACCCGATCCTGACCGCGGAACAGGCCGTCCGTCTGCCTGAGGACGCGCCGCGCTTCGATGCCGCGCTGCCCGATGGCACGCCCGGCGTCAAGACCTCCGCCGCCTGGCTGATCGACCACGCGGGCTTCCACAAGGGGTTCAAGACCGCCGAGGACGCCAAGGCGGGCCTGTCCACCATGCACACGCTCGCCCTGACCAACCGCGGCGGCGCGCAGGCATCGGATGTGGCCGACCTCGCCCGAGCCGTACAGGATGGCGTCGAGGCCGCGTTCGGCGTGCGTCTGGTCCCCGAACCAGTGGTCGTCGGCATGGACTTGCGCTAACGATACGGACTCTGATCTATTGTGACCGTGATCTATCTTCAGGAATGGCGGAATGGGGGTGGTGACGGAAAGTTGGACTCCTTGGTGTGGAGGAGTGTGGTTTGTGG